>ERZ1673736.1002-NODE-1002-length-40533-cov-7.979767_pt1 | contig 40533 bp, 49 predicted proteins | sample MGYA00580212_ERZ1673736 | MGnify/ENA primary metagenome ERZ1673736 (study PRJEB41218, sample SAMN15661752) | gut metagenome | host: Homo sapiens | place: Canada: London | collected 2015-08-20/2019-03-30 | study: EMG produced TPA metagenomics assembly of...
GAAAGGAATTAATATGATACCAATAAAATTTAAAATGTGGGACACAGAACGGAAAGAGATGTTCACATCTCCACAATCTGTTGAGAGAGGAATGCGCAATTTATTAGGAATACCTGCTAAATCAGGTTTCTCCTCTGTTGATGTGCGCCCCCGACCGCAGAAATACATCCCATTAATGTGCACTGGTATGTCAGATAAAGACGGTGTATTGCTCTGGGAAGGTGATTACGTAGAATTTAAGTTTGACGAAAACGATGAGTTTGATATTGAGGGAGAAATCGTTTATGAGCCCGAAAATGCTTGTTTCTCTGTCAAATTTGAATCGTTTAGTGAATTTGTCCTTATGCCATTACTCGGACTAACACCGACAATCCGGACAACTGGGAAGAACGCATACGAACATAGTAAGTAACTTTATAACAATAAAGAAAGGAACAAAAGTATGATTTTTAACAAACAGCTTACAGAGAATATCACTCTCCTTTACGGTGAGTTGAATAATTGGAAATACGACGAGAATGATGTTCAGTACCCTATAATGTACTATCTCGTATTTAAGTTTTATGGATATGAATACGAAGCTTACTTTCCACACAAACGATTACAAGATGGTGATTCGGAACCTGCATCATTATCTGGTCATACGGAACTGTTTGATAGTTTCAACAAGAGGTTGGAAGATGGTGATTTTTTGAAGGAAATCAAACAGGCTTGTGCAGATATTTGGGATAATGAAAAAGATGAGGATGATTAACGTAATACAAATAAGATGGAAGCTAAATTTAAAATAGGAGAAATATTAATAATAACCAATGATCCCGATGAATCGAAAAGAGGTAAGGAAGTAACTGTCGTTGATACTTTCCATTTCGTCCGGAAATCGAAAGTGACTGAATCGGTGGTTGATCTATGGGAATATAAAGTGGAAGATGGGATAAAGCCAATAGGATGGATTCCTGAATACCATTTAGAAGCATTATCTAAATAAATAAAAATATGATTATAGTAAGAAGTGAGCAAGAAATTTTTGATTTGCTCAATCAATGTGCAGAAGCGGAAGAGACTGGTTCTTCCATTTATCCTGGTATGATTTACGAACAAGGCATCAAAGCTGCGATTGAATGGCTTGTTGGAGATATTGATAACCATCCAATTAATGAATAATAAGTATCGAAAGGAGCCATAAAATGGAATTAGAAAATAGTATTTTTCTTTTAGAAACCAAAAAGAGTAGGAAACATGGAGATACAACCTATTGCATTGGTGTACATTGGTTAGGAACTCCAAATATGGAGTTTATAATAGGAGAGACTGACAATGACCGGGAGTATGTAAAAGGAGATAAGGTCTCATATATTTATAATGCCGATTATGTAGATAATCTGCAAAACGCTTTAGATTGGCTGAACAGTGTTAAGTAACTAACGAAAAACAATAATATGTATAGCACAAGAATTTTTGAGCTTGCCATGAGCATTTGCTCTTATAAATTAGACCAGGTATTTTATGGAGAAGGGGCTACTGTTCGTCAAGTATATGGTCAGGTCCCGGTAGTACAGAAAGTCACCATCTCCGGAAAGAGAAAAACAGTCACCAAATGGAAATCGCTTCGTTGGAACGATGCCGGGCAATGCTTCTCCCTATATTCCACCCAACGTCAGCGGAATTACGATCTTCCCCTCCGGAGCGTCGAAGAACAACAGAAAATGAGTAAAGGCATGCGGCTGATGTATTTGGACGTCGATTCTCGTGGACTATTTTCAATTAATGATATTTCAATTAATGAACTTGAGTCATTACTGAGGATACTGCAGACTTTTCATAATCCGAACGCAGCGGCACAAGAATGTCTTTCTCATGATCTTTTCAAACGTCTACATTCGCAGTATCATAAATTGCAGCACAATGGACAGCCTTATCAAATACCGAATGGAGAACCTCGACTGGATCGACCAGTTCCTGGCGGTACTGGGACCAAATGAATTCCAGAGCTTTGAGAGTCGAGTTTTCAAAGCTCTGGATAAACTTCAGGTTGGGCGGTATTACGATATTATCTCCTCTGTTATTCCGTCCCAGCAGGAACTATTTATTAAGTTCTGTTGCTGTTATATCGAGCGACACCCGGAATACGAATTTAATGATGATTACACACAAATATGGAGGAAAGAAAGCTATGAACAATGGAAGATGGCAGCCGCACGAAGATCAGTTCGTAAGAGACAACGCTAATAAGATGACTCCAGAGCAGATGTCTGAAGTTCTGAATCGTTCACCTTTGGCCGTACAATTGTATATGCATCGGAAACATATTGTTGTTGGCCAGACAGTCAAAAGAAACCTGGTACAAGAGATGCTCCGGATTAAGTTCCGGCATCCGGAGAACTTTATGCCAACCCGCACTTTTTATCGTGAAGTTGGCATAAATCAAATGCGTTGGTGGGATATTTTTCACGGACGCAAAAATATTAATCAACAAGAGTATCTCGCGCTATCCAACTACTTTGGAATTACCTTAGAAGAAGCCTTTGCAGCGCGTCAACTCTGTATATTTGAAGAAGAAAGCAATGATTGACGAAGAATTAAAACAGCGTATTAAGGAGGCAAACGAAATAGTCGATGTTATTGGCCAGTTCGTTTCTCTACGTAAAAAAGGCATTAATTATTTGGGGATATGTCCCTTTCATCCGGATAAACACCCTTCTATGGTCGTCAGTCCCTCAAGGCAAACTTATAAATGTTTTGTCTGCGGCAAAGGTGGAGATGTTCTTCAGTTTGTTCAGGATCATGAGGGGATGTCCTTCAATGAAGCTCTTACCTGGCTGGCCCATCGTGTCGGAATAGAGCTTCAACAGCGTGTCATGACAGATGATGAGATGGCTAAAGCTAAGGAACGTGAGTCGCAGCGCATTGCTTTGAAAGGAGCAACAGCCTTTTTTCAGAAACATCTTCCGGATGCGCAATCCTACCTTTACTCACGTGGGTATAAACTTGACAATGGAATACTGCAGGATTTTAAAATCGGTTATGCCCCGGAAGGCAATATTGCCAAAAAAGAACTTCTTGAAGCTGGCTTTACCCAGCAGAGACTTCTCGAAGTTGGCGTTCTGGGCGAATCGGAGAAAGGGTTTATCTACGATGTCTTTCGTGATCGCATCATGTTCCCGTTCTTTGACCTGAAAGGAAACATTGTCGGATATTCTGGCCGTTATATTACTCCCCAGGAAAAAAGTGGGAAATACATTAATACAGGGGATACCCCTCTTTTCAAAAAAGGACTTCACTTATTCGGACTGTACCAGGCACGTGATGCTATCTCTCGATATGACAATGTTTATCTGGTTGAAGGCCAGTTCGATGTTCTTTCCATGCACGATGTAGGTGTTCGCAATACTATTGCCGGCAGCGGTACTGCCTTAACTCCTGAACAAATCCAGCTCATCGGACGCTTTACCAAGAAAGTCACTCTGATATATGATTCTGATACTGCAGGAATCAATGCTTCTCTTAAAAATTGCGAGGCATTGCTTGCTGCAGGTTTCCAGGTGAGTGCTGTTCCTCTTCCTAATGGGCAAGATCCGGATGATCTTGCAAGGGAGAAGAAAACAGATACCGGGAAGTGGATCATGAACCATCAAATGCATTTTGTCCGCTACTTTGCCCCATTATTGCGTGGTGATAATCCGGTAGAGGACCCGAATAAAGAAGAAGAGGCCATGCAAACCCTCTGTGAACTTGTTTCGGTAATTCCTTCAGAAACCCTCCGTCTTAAATGTATTGAAGCAATAGCCAACCTTTTTGACACCAATACTGAAGTGATCCAACGAAAGGTAAATGAGACTTTACGTAAAAAGAAGACAGCTTCGATCAAAGAAAAAGACCTGATGCAGCCTGGCATATATGGTATTGAAATGCTTTCAGAAACTCGCTCCGGAAACGAACCTTGCATTCTTACTTCAGATTATCAGGAATTTCTCACTTTATATGGAGACGAACCTATAGTATATGTTCATGGCATTCCGGGAATGAACGATATCCAATTACTCCGTCAAGCCGGCCAAATGTTTACTACAGATAGTGATGGCCTTACAATTTCTAAAGATGGGACAGAAGCCGATTATTTGGCTGCATTAGCTACAATGTTTCGGGAGGTATATCCAACATCACTGTGACGGTTGAAAGGACAGCGGAACCCGACGATGAAGACGAGATTATAGATGACGAAGACCTGGAAGATGAAGATAATGTGATCGAGGCCTATAACTTTGCAAAATTTTATGTCTATCAGCATAAGCTATTCTTCAAAAATTTTATAGGAGAGCGTTCGCCTTATATTGAACGTTGTGCCGAGATTATAAGCTATGCTGATGATTCTGTACGTATAATCAATTACTCATACTTCTGTGGCTGTTTAGGGCTGATAAAACAGGCTCTGACTGAAATTCTAAAGCCATATCTGGCCAAGCGCAAATCTCGTATGGCCATCAATGCTCAGCGTACAGATGATGACTATGTAGAGGAGAGCTATGATCCTGATGAACTTCCCCGATATGTCCAGGACAATCCGGAATACATGCAGATGTTTAATCAATGTAATTTCTATCCAAAGCTGAATAAGCAGGGAGAACCGGTCTGTTACCTTTTTAAGCAAGAAAAATCAGGTCATACGATGGTAGGCGACTTTTTTATGACTCCTTTGCTACACATTTATTCTGATAACGACGAAGATAACAAGCGTGTCATTAAAATAAATCGACGCTACTACAAAACCCCTCTTTACATAGAGGTTCCCTCCAAAGCTCTTGTTAAGAAGAGCACCATTGAGGAAAAACTAATCATGTTGGAAGCTGTCAATTTCACCAACGGTGAAGAGAAGCATTGGACCAAGATTCGCGAATATATGAGCCGTCACTATGTGAAGTGTACCGAAGTTGTTACTTATGGTAATCAGCAAGAAGACGGTTTTTCTCGCCGCGAGGATCAGCAATTTTTCGCTTTTGCCAATGGTATCTTCCATATAGTCGATGGTCTTGCTCGCTTTGATCCCGTTAATGAGCTCGGAGTCGTCACTCACCATAAGGAGAACTATTATTTGCCGGCATTTTCTACAATTTACGCAGGTTCTGGCCGGAAAACTGATAAATACGAGCTTATTTCTCAACTTGTATATAAAGAAATTCCTGCAGATAAAAGATGCTCATTTGAAGAGTGGGCTTCCCTGATGGATCGCGTATATAAGATTAATGACAATGGAAAATGGGCTCTTATTTATGCTATAATGTGTGCTTTCCGAAGCAATATTCACTGTATCGACCGTCTTTTTACCGCTCCCTTTTTTATGGGGCCTATGTCATCGGGAAAAACACAAATAGCGATATCCATCCGCTCCTTGTTCATTTCCCCTAATATTTCTATATTTAATCTGAATACCGGAACTCTGCCAGCTCTCTCTTCATTGCTTTCTTCTTTTAGGGATGTTCCTGTCGTTCTTGACGAGTATAACAATAAGGATATCAATGACCAGATGTTCCAATATCTAAAACAGTCTGTTTATGATGGAGAAGGCCGTCAGAAAAGGAAAGCAAATCAGGGTAAAGATATAGAAATAGAAAAGGTTTTTGCACCGGTAGTTATCTGTGGGCAGGAAACGCCTCAGAGAGACGACAATGCTCTTATGTCCCGTATCATTGTTTGTGAGGTTCCCAAAGCAAAGAATCGCACACCGGAAGAGATTGAGCTTTTCAATAAGCTGAAGGAGATTGAGGATCCATCAAAGAGGGGCCTTTCGAATGTACTTTTCGAGGTTCTTCAGCTGCGTCCCTTGGTTATGCAACATTTCCGGATGCTTAAGCAAAAAGCTTATGATGAACTGAAGAAGGAGCTGATGAATTCCGGAGAGATCGATCGTCTAATGAAAACGGCTTCATTATTTTTAGCAACATGTAATCTAATTGAAAATTATACAGATATGAAATTACCATTCACTTACAAAGATTTTTTCAAAATCGCATGCAACAAGATTAAGTTCCAGGTTGAACTGATTTCTAAAACCGACAAGCTGGCCAGCTTCTTCAAAGCAATGGATGTTATGATCGATTCCAAGGCAATAAAGGAAGGCCGGGATTTTGCCATCGACACGCCGGAACGGTTTACGATCAAACTTCCTGGAGGGGAGAAAAGGGAAATACCTATTCCTGCAGGAACTCGCGTATTGTTTCTACGTCTCAGCACCATTTATACCCAATACGCTCGATCATCGTACAACCAGGAAGATTCGACTCAATCTACCATCGAGCAGAACCTACGTTCGCATCCCAGTTACATTGGATTGGTGCATGCCCGCCGCTTTAATTGGTATGATGTAGTCGAAGTTCCACGCGGTGGCTTTGAGGAGAATATTCCCAATGAAACAGGCATACCTATTAAACTGAATAATGATATGGTTCGTAAGATGGAAAAGAGAAGTACTAATTCAAGCTGTATAGCTATCAATTACGAACTTTTCAGAGAATTGTATGATATTGACTTGCAGCGCAATCCGGAGGAGGATATCCCGACTGCTAATCCGGACAATGATCCTTTGGGAGTTGCTGATGCACCTCAACCCCTTGTTCTTTAGTGAGACAAATTCTATTCTAAACTCTCAAGCAATTATTCCCGGTGGCCACCCCATTGGGAATAATTGCTTTTTATATTCTGATTTGCGGACATTTCGTCGAATTCATCTAAACCAATGTTATACTATCTATCTTTCTCAAATCCCCCGGACCCCCTGAAACAAAAAAGAAAGCAAAGGAGGCAAAGTTTTGAAAAGAAAACTTTTCAGAAATACCGTCCAACAGTCCAACCGTCCAACAAGGAAAAACATTTTAAAATGTAACTCCCTGTTGTATAGTAGTATATATTTTCTTTTTAATTATATATATATACTACATAGGTGTTGTTTTGTAGGACGCTGTTGGACGTGTTGGATTGACCGTTTTCAACCATCCAACATTCGGCATCCAACAAAAAAGAGAAATAACGCAGTTTGTTGGACGTGTTGGACGTCCTCCAACACTATTTTTCTTTTGGTAAATTTGTGTAACTAAATAATAATCAGTAACTTTAATAATCCTGTTGGACGGTTGGACGGTAGGATGAGAAAATGAACAAAAACTATTTCAAAAATATATTTAGAGGAAACAGCCATGATTACAACGAGCATTATGATTACACCTTACCTTGCTGAATATCTGCGTGGAAAATATAATAATGGCGCAGATGAACCCATTAGAATTCCTGACAATACAGATTTGTATCACGTTATTTGGACCCTGATGGCCCGTCGTCATCAGAATCAATCTCCGGTGGACAACGGCAATCTTACTATTGTTCTCCCAGACCGACGGATAGGAAAGGACCCACAAGTCTATAATTACCTTTCTCCACGAGCTGCCAAGGTCATAGAGAATGAAGTACGTCGTATGTTCAATCGTGACCTTCACACCGCTATGGATGAGAATGACTTGAACGGTCATGAGCTTAACAACCTCGATATCGTTCATAAATTCCTGTGTTCCTACTGTATTGACAGCATTACTGAAGATGCCTTGCTAAAAAACTTCTATCGGTAGCGGGAAAACATTCGAAAAAGAAAAAGACGTCGAGAGTATAAAAAGAAGTTAAAAAGGGGATGAAAAATCACCTACCGAACTATGCATTTTGTCCCAAAATGGCGGACAAAATGTCCTATGTGTGGCGAACTTATTGAATATCAAATAAATATAATCATTATGAGAGAATTATCCATCCAACTCAATGTATATCCCATCGCCAAGATGCGTCAGGATATCTATCGTTTCATTGCCGATGAATTTACTTTTTCGCCGGTACCGGAAGATTCCGAAGCCGGCAGGTGCTACAATTGTAATAAAGAGATTACAGTCGATCTTCCACCAGCTGATGTTATCCGTGATTTTTCTTCGGGCAAGTTTGCCATTATAGAATTTCGGGATACCCGGTACCGGAAGTTCAGTATTGGAGATAATAAGATACCAGCCATCGTATCCATTTCTCCGAATCTTAACTCCGCTACGCTGAAAATTGAGTGTAAAATGCTCAAATCGCCTCTCCTGTAGCGTCCTTCACCCCCTTCTGCAAGCTGCTTATCTTCGCTGAAAAGATATGCAATGAACAGAACTTTTCTCCGACAGCTTCTTCTATCAAACACTCAACAGCTTCTCATCTCGGCAGAAGGCTTCACTTCTGCCATGATGGATGCTTTCCCTTTGATAGCAAATGACACACCCACACCATCGGCTTTCTTCTTCGATGATGATCCGCCTACATATAAAGACTTAGCAGATAAAGCCCTTGCTAAAATCCAGCAACAACTGCATGCACTTTCCGAGTTCCAAGAAGTAACCCTTACCAGTGATTTTTCTTCCAATGAACTTCCTGAAGGTAGTATCGCCTACCATCGTATCTGGGGTTTTATCACTGCTGATAGTCGTTGGTATTTCTCCTCCAAGCAATTTGAACGGGATATCCTGGATGCTGAAGCTAATCCGGCTATTTCTTGCCACTTCATTCATGCCAACTCACCAGGTGGTGAAGCCTGGTATCTTGATAGACTCAGCGAGACCATGCGTTCGTTGAATAAGCCCATCATAACCCTTGTAGAGCAATGCGATTGCTCTGCCTGTTATTACATCACTTGCCATTCCAATGTTATCGCCGCACTTACAGCCAACGAAGTAATTGGCTGTATCGGTACAATGGTCGAGACCTATGACTTTAGCGGCTATTATGAGAAGCTCGGCATTAAAATCATTAGGCAAACCGCTGATTAATCAGACCTCAAGAATAAGAAGTACAACGACATGCGTGCCGGAAAACCGGAGCAATATGTCAAAGATGTGCTAAACCCGCTCACTGAGCAGTTCCTGAACGAAGTCCGTACAAGCCGTCCGGAACTGGGTGAGCTCCCGGAAGACGATCCTGTCTTCCGGGGCGAGACCTTCGATACAACTCATGCCATCGAAAAGAAACTCATTGATGGATCCATGACCTTCTTCGAAGCCGTTGCCAGCGCTGTAGACCTTGGCCGGAACTACACCAACTTGGAAACAATCAAAAAGAACGCTCTCAACTATTTATAACTTAATTTTTTCATTCACATGAATATTAAAGAAAGAATTCAGACCGTCCTGCAGAAATTGAAGCTGCTGGACAAAGCAAAAGCCAATCAGCTGACTGACGAAGAATGGAAACAGATTGTTGACTCTTATCAGAAAGAATATCAATCAACTCTTCAGGATGACTTAGCCGCCGACATGGCAGCTCATGCTGCTACAAATACTCCTATCACTCAAGAGCAGATGGATCAGGTACAAGGTATTTTGGATAGTATTGTTAATCCAGGCCAGAATGCAACTCAAGATGGAGAAGAAAAGCCGGTAGTGCAGACTACTCAAACTCCGGCAACCGGTACCGACATTGTGCAACTTGCTCAAGCCGTACAAGGCTTGGTCAACACGATGCAAAATAGTGCCACTGAAGATCGTCCCATTCAGACGGTAACCGCTACCACTGCCAGTTTTACAGGTCCTGCAGATCGCACGAAGTTCTTGTTTGGCATCGAAAATTCTATGTTTTCCATGACCGATCGTTGGAACCGTATTGCTGCTAATCCGGCAGCTGCAGCTTCTTTTGGAGCTTGGGATGAAGACACAGAAGGCGCTTCTTTCCGTAAACAGGCTGTAGCTTTCTCTCGCTCGTTGCAAAAACGCTATGCCTATTTGCACGCCAATGGCATGCTCGATGCCAAGAAATTGGCTGCCGGTGAATTTGGAACTAATTACGAAGGCGTTAATACTGCCGGAGTCGGTAACCAATTTGTAGTTCTCCGCCAAGATGCCTTGATTGCTCGTGTTCTCACGAAACGTGATCTCACTCAGTATTTCCCGGTACGCTACGGCATTCAGGATCATGACCTCGTATTCAACGCTTTCTTCTCTGAAGTTTCCCAGGCCTACCAGCAAGGTGAAATATGGAAGGGTGACATGAAGCTCGAAAACGAGATGGGACATGTTGATGATGCTATGATCAAACTCAAGTTCGGTCCAATGAAGGAACTGGAGCGCATGTACATCGGTTACTTAAACAAAGAGGGTTCTGATCCGATCAAGTGGAACATGATCGAGTTCTGCATCCTTAATTCCTTAGAGACCGCCCAGGTTGAGCAAAACAAACGCCGTATGCGTGGTATCTATGTAAAACCGGAGACAGGCGTTGCAGGTAGCTATCTGAATGCTTCTACAGGTGTTATTTACACATTACTCCGCTACATTCATGAGTTTAAGATTCTTCCTCATGATGATGAAGCTTATCGTGGATATACCGATGCCGATATGTTGGATGCTGTTCAGGATTTTGTTGCCGACATCATTACTTCCTGCACGGAAGATATGGACATTGACAACCATGTTCTGTACCTGAACAAAACCCATCAGCCTTGGTGGATCAAGAACGTTCGTGCCAAATATGGTAAGGATATCGACTTTACCGGACCAGACAGTTATAAGTATGTTGTTCCTGATACGAACGTACACATCATTTGGCTTCCATATCTTGGCCAGCTTCCTCTCATGTTTATGGATGTGCCCGGAAACATTCAGTTCCTGGAATACGTACCGGGTGAAATGCTGTCTATCAAGGTTAAAGAAGACATGGAACTTGTAAAAGCCTGGTCTACTTGGAAAGAAGGTTGTTCGGCTTCATTTACCGGCCGTCGTTTCGACAGCCTGGATAAACTTAAAGCAAACAACTACGAATGGCAGCAAATCTTCATGAATAAACCTGCTGTTGACATGGAGGCTGATGCCACCGCCGTAGATGCTTCCAAAGGTTTCTGGCAAATCACTGTAGCCAATACTGCAGCCAAAGCCATTACCGATATCACTAATGCCAAAGCCGGTGTCGCTTATATCATCGAGTGTGGATCAACCGAAAATGCAACCACCATTGCCAAAGCCGGTAAGTTTGCCGATATCACTGAGGCGTATACACCTACTAAGGTCGGTGACTACATTATGCTGATCTTGAACAGCAAAGGAAACTTCCTGGAACTCGAACGCCAAGTAGCCGGTGTCCGCAAGGTGAACGCTGCACTGCAGCCTAACATTCCAGGTGTAAGATAACCTTTGTTAGTCTGGTAATTAATTGTTTTTAGGTGACAGGGGCGGGTTATTGGCCCGCCCTTTTCTTTTTAACCCATCATTTTATTTAATATGAAAGCAAAGAAAATTTCAAATCCTTTTCGCAAAGGAAACCAAGCGGCTCGCAAAATGCAGCTCCGCTTCTTTCTCTCACTGATGACGTTGATTGCATTCGCCTTCGTTATCGGAATGTTTCTGGATCCTTCCTCTTCTCCCTTCTGCCTCTCAGGTTTCACCGGCACTTCATTCGCCGCCATGATGGCTATCGGTGACGTTGGAGATGTCTCCGACCGACAAACTCATGGCTCGAATATAGCATATAAGGTCTATTTGATTGAAATCTCCCAAATCAACCCAGATGTAACTTTTCCGAAGCCTAATGCAAGTAGGGAAATAGGTACTTTACCTATGAAGACCGGACAATATATGAAGTATTTTGAAGCCCATGATATACCTACATATACATCAACGGGTGAAAAAGGTGATATCACCACCAGTGGAGAGAATAATTTCGTAATGATTATGGGAGGTATGCGCGACCAACTTCTCACTTTTATTGAAGAACATGCCGGTGGCAAATTCATTGTCATATTCAAAGAAGTAGGAGAGGAGCAATGGTATATTCTCGGCAATTATGATCGACCAATGGTACTGTCTTCTTATGAGTCCAAAAATGATAAAGATGGCCGCTATGTAACTTTCACATTCAAACGTACCAGCATAGATCAATATTACAAGTACGCTGGCGATATTATCCGTGTTCCTGCAGCCAAGCATGCGGCTGACTCAGCAACCTTGGCGATATCTCCTCAGAACAACCGGTACGAAATCCCGAACGGATCCGCAGCGACTTATGCCATCAATGCGATATCAGGCCTCACAGCCAATGATAAAGGTCGCTACATAACTCTTGAAGGTACCGGTATTGACAAAGCTGCCACTATTGCCGATGGTACAGCCTTCACTCTCGAAGATGGTGCCACCTGGACGGCCAAGGCCGGTTCCTCCATCACATTCCGAGTTATGGACCCGGCTACACTCGTAGAAGTCCAAGGAACGCGTGTTCAGACAGCTTAATCATCATTAACAGGCTAACCAACTGATAAAATTCAGTTGAGTTAGCTTGTTTCAAATCCAACAAGCTATGTATAATTTCAAAGAAAAGAAACTTCATTTTAATGCCCTCCGCAATCCGGATGCTGCAGTATATGACCTTGAACTGTTGCGACAAGTTCGTCCCTGGCTTCCTCAACTGAGAACTTATGCTCGCGATCCGAAAAGATATGCGAGTGATATCCTCTATTCTCTCCTGGATCTGACGACTCGGGAAAGCATTCGTGCTTTTCGTCGTAAAAAGTTAGATGAGCTGAAAGCTGCTACTGAAGTTCCTGGTACCGCTACTGGGAATACACCTTCAGACGAAATCACCGCTACAGATGGTGATACTTCAACTTCTGATGAGACTGCCGGTATCGATGCCGGGAATACTCCTTCAGATGAAACCACCACTACAGATAGTGATACTTCAGCCTCTGACGAGACTATCGGTACCACTGACGAAAACACTCCAGAATTGGCGAAAATAGAAGCCTTGGAACAATCCCTTGAGGAAGCCGAAGAAAGAGCAGAAGAGGCCGAGCAACGTGCCGAAGAAGCGGAAGAGGCTCAGGAAGAAGCTGAAACTCGCGCTGAAGAAGCCGAACAAGCCCTGGATACCGAGAAAAAAAAAGAGCAGCCCAAAGCAACTCCAGCAAAGTCCAAAAGCACGAGGAGTACCCGCAAATCGACTGGGACAACCTCTTCGATCCGCAAGTCCAAATAGCTACACTCATCTACAACGATCGTGTGGTCACTTGGAAACAAATGAAGCAGCTCGACGAAAGCCTGGATAAGAAACCGGTCAAACGTGACATCATGGACATGGTGGAACTCCGGATCCGAAACTTGCAGGCCTTCGATGAGCTGCAATCGTTCAACGACACTGGGAAGTTCCTCTACATTCATCCGCTCATAACTCATCAGTCAGAGAGAGCGCAACTGACGAAGTTACTGAAGACGGATCCGCACGAGTTTCTACGCTTGCACAAGAATGTAGCGGATAGCATCCGCAGATACGAATCTTACCTGAAGCGAGCCGATCGGCAGACTCGGCGCTCTCAGGACAAAGAGAACCTCCGCCGCCATCGTGAACGTGAGGCCCTATTCAAAGCAATATTGCAAGATATAAGCCATTCCGAACCGCTTAATAATCCCTCTTAACGCTCCCTTTTACAGTAGAATACAGATATGCCAACCAGCACTCATGCCAACTGTGTTCCTTTGCCTTGTCAATTTGCAAAACGACAAAGTAATATTAATCATTAAAAACATCAATCGCATGAGTGTAAACTATTCCCTCGCTCTGATGAGCAGTAAACCAGGTAATAAATCAGCCGCAAAGCTTTATTATTCCAAAGCGCAAGCCAATGGTGAAATAACCATGGACGAGATGGCCGAAGATATTGCCTACGCCACATCCCTGACGGATGGAGATGCTTTGAATACTATCCGTGCCCTCATCAAGCAAATCAACAAGAATCTGGTGGCAGGCAAGATTGTCCGTCTCGAAAATTTCGGCAGTTTCCAACTCCAACTGTCCAGCAAAGGAGCCAAGAATGAAAAAGAGTTCACCCCCAACAACATCACGGCAGCCAACGTCCAGTTCCGCCCGGGAAAGCCGATTAAAGCAGCGACCCGTGCCGGAGACGGAGGCCTTACCTTCAAGCGTGTGCCTAAGTTAGGAGAAACTTCCCAAACAGATGGAAATGGTTCCGGTTCGGACGGAGGCATAGAGGAGAACCCTTTGGGATAAATTACTTATAGGTAGTCAGCCAACTGCCTGTAAGTAAATCTCCCGCTACCTATAGGTAAACGTCCTATTGTCTATAGGTAGTTTCAAGTAATTTAGTAGCCATAAATCCCAAAGCAAAATATACGAATAATGAAAGCAATCTACATGAGCGACCTCGCTCAAGCCTACTTCCCGCGAAGTACCCCTCGCAGTGCCAGTATTCAGTTACACCGATGGATAGAACTGAATACAGAGTTGAAATCGGAACTCGAAACCCTGCACTTCAAGCCCCGGCAACGGGCGCTCACCCCCATACAACACGAAACTATACTTCGACATTTGGGTGAGCCGGGAGAGTAAAGAAGATGAAGTGGAATAGAAATATTCCGCTTTTTTTTGTCATATCAAAATAAATCTGCACTTTTGCATTGCCCCTCAAATTTAGTGATATAGCAGGAAATGAATCTCTTTTCAAGGCCTAATCCGTAAAATCGGATTGAGGTAACACTAATATACCTTTGGGCACGTTTTGATAAGGGATTCGCCATTTTGTACAAAGATTTAATGATAAAAGGACGAACAAAATATCGAAAATTCTTGGCTAACAGAGCAAGACGCTTGATGCTAAGAAAACTCTCATTTCAAGATAAGCACAAACAGCGGTTGATTTGTAAAGCCCAAGGAAGGGCTTTTGTTCGATATCCTCATCTTTATAAAAAATGTGTTCGTGACAAATCTATATCTAAAGTAATGCCCCAAAACTTTGAGGTATTAACGAATCAAGAAGAAGTATTCCGTTTTGTTGCAGAGTTGTTGGATATGCATTCCAACCGAAGACTAAGACAAATCTATTTAGATTTGACTGATGTTCAGAGTATTGATTCTGCCGCAATTTGTTTATTGTTATCTGTTGTTTGCGAATTGAGTAATTATGGCATCAAAGTTACAGGAAATTACCCTAGTAAGACCGAATGTGCCAAATTCTTTATAGAATCAGGGTTTCTAAATCATATGAAAGACAATAGTGGTAAAGAGTTTGTGATTGAAACTCCAAATCTTATTGTTGAAGCAGGAACAAACAAAACAAGGAATAAAGATATTGCACTTGCTGTTCGAAAAGCATCAGAATTCTTATTGGGTTCTCCTCAAAGGTATCAACCAGCATATACAGTGGCTATGGAAATTTGTTCTAATTCAGTAGAACACGCCTATGAAAAAAGGCCTAAACATTGGCGTTTGGGAATTTGTCATGTGGATAATCACGTTGCATTTACAATGACTGACACAGGAACAGGTATATTAAAAACATTGCACCGGAAATTCTGGAAAGAAATTAAGGACACTGTTACGCTAAAAGATAATAGTGATATATTATATCGTGCTTTTTTAAGAAAATATGGTTCTTCTACTCAATTGGTAAATCGAAATAAAGGACTGCCTTGCATTTTAGATAAGTTTAACTCTGGGCTGATTAAAAATTTGAAGGTTATCACAAATGATGTATATTTGGACTTTAATAATATAAAAGAACGAAAGAGAATGAACAATCCCTTTTCTGGGGTATTATTTTATTGGGAGGTAGATAATAAGTGTATTGATAATTTTGTTAATAATATAAAAATATGACAGTAGAACAAATTAAAGTTTTGACTGATTTTAGTATGTCACCAGGACCAAGGTACTGTAAGCAGGGACCGGATTCCGGAGAAGACTTTTATCATAAAGTGCTAAATCATAAGTTTGCTGAAGCATATAAAAAGTCTGTGACGTTAGTTCTGGATTTAGATGGAACGGATGGTTATATGTCCTCCTTTTTAGATGAAGCCATTGGTAATTTGGTTTATGACTTTGGAGAATATACTGTGAAAGATTATTTGAAAATAATTTCTAATGAAGAGACAGTTTGGCTAAAACTTATTAATGACGAAGTAATACCCGAATGGGCTAAGCATAGAAAAAATAATGAAGAGCCATTGAAAACGAGCAAAAAAGACCATCCAGCGTGGTATAGATTGATTAATGATAAATTAGAAGAAAGTATATGGATACATTCTGTATAATTTATCTATGCCAACTTACCGATTGGATATCCATCGGGGTCGACTTTTTTACTGGAGTAGTAATAGCTTTAATATTAGCTTATGTTGTTCCAAAAAAATTGAATGATGATCGAAGTTTAAAAGATTTTTTTATGCAGGAATTTCAAAGTATAAAAAATGAATACAATGATTTTTGCAAAGAAATGTGTTTAGGCAAGCATGATGCACGTACTATTAAAGAGATATTCAAGCAACTAAGTTTGAAATTAGACGATATCCAAAATGTTGCCAATAGAAACTTGAAAGTAGATATAAATATCCTGGATGAATTAAGCCAAACTCAAGTACAGGTCACAAGAGCTCAAGAAATAAACGACCAATATGAAGAGCCCAATATAACCTTTAATCCTACCACTAAAAATTTAATATGGCAAAGACAAGATGTTTTTAATAAGAATATAATATCCGCCATAGCTTCAATAAACAAAGCAAAATCAAAATAGGTTAATTCCTCATTTATTTAAAGCGGAGCAAAAAACTCCGCTTTATTTTTGCTATTCCAAAAACTTTCCTCATCTTTGCAATGACTTCCATTTGAGACAGGCGATGATAGCTCGCCAACATTAGCCGTTGGCCTTTTTTGTGCCCATCGGTCATGATATAGTTCCGACCCCCGTGTGGAGCGTTAATGCGCCCACTGCCTGTTTCAGGTGGAAGTCAACGGGAAAGCGGAACTTTCTTTTTCTATTCCGTATATGCTTTGGGGCAGAACAGAAACTCCCTTTCCCGTCTTTCAAGATTTGATACAATAAGTGTATAATTAATATATTGTTTCATTTTAAATGACTTCCAAAATGAAAAATCAAAATCGACGCGCCCACGGACGCTATGTATCCGCCGAGAAGGTCCAGCAAATGTTTGCTAACCTTGGTATTGAACTCTGTTCAGGTCGCAAGCGCATTCGCGCTACCCGTAGTGAAAAATCTATTATTATCTATGCCAATGGTGGCACGGTGAATATCTCCTTTAATGAGGAAGGAGGTCCAAAATGAGTAAAGACCCAAAATTCTCCATTATGAAATATGACTGGACGGATAATAACGGAGCATCAGAATGTATGTATGAGGTTGCTAAAATAGATACAGCCTTATTCATAGATGACCTTGAATTGGACGAACTGAAACTACTACGTGACTTCTTGACTGATTACATCACTGGAGAAGAGAAAGGAGGTCCCCAATGAATCCCAATATAAAAATGAATAAGGAACTGACTATTGAAGAATGGTCAATGGTTGCCCGGGCTGTTATGAGTTTAATTGTAACTTCCAACCTTTCCGAAATCCCCAATAATGATATGCAGCTTGTAAAATGGCTGACTGCATTTTGTTCCGATATCAATAAGGAAATCATAGAACTTTCTTTTCACCAATAATTCTCCAAATCCCCGTTACAGACTTTTGTAGTGGGGATTTGTCCTTCATAGTTCCCCTCTTATCATTTACTTTTGCCTGCATAATTAATGCAGTCCATGAAAAAGGAAACATCACCCACCCAGGAAAATGAGGCGGACACTTCGCCGCTTAGTCCGCAAGAAGCGGCACATGCCATAATGGAAGGACTCATCAAGAAAGCTGCCAGTGGTGACCTTGATGCCATTGTCCTGTTAAAAGAAATCAAGCAAGAAGCAAAGTTAGAGAAACTTAGAAAAGAACTGTTCGGCGTATGACTCAACTCGACACCCTTGATAAGATACATCCGGACCTAATATCCACTTTCCTCACTACCGGAAAGTGTGACGGAATTGCGCCCGACGTACAAATCTTTTTGAAGCAGCTCCAATGGGCTGCCGAAATCTATGAGTACGAACGTAATATAACTCGTGCAGCCAAGCAGCTACGCCAACGCATCAATGCACAACAGCAGATAAACATTGATGAACGTACTTGCAAAGCCCGCATCTATGCTGCAATAAACTATTTCAGCATTGATAACAATGTATCTATCAAAGTGTGGGAGTCAAATTACGCCGATAAATATGAAGACTTAGCCAAGCTTTGTGCTGCAGCTGAAGACTATAAAACAATGGGCAAGTGTTACTCCGCCGCCCTGGAGTGTCGTCGTCGTGCTTCCGAAATAGCTGAAGCTGATCGTGATTTGGGTATTGTTTTTCTTATCTCTCCAGAACTCAGTTCTGAAGACCTTGGATACAGTAAGGCCTCATTAAAAGAAATTGCAGCCAAGCATAACAAAGGTTTTTATCTCAATCTCATCGACAGCCTTCCTATTGAAAAAGTAGAGAAAAAACGTCTCCTTCGTGATGCTGATATCCAGGAAGCAGAATACGAAGAACTAAATGAGGAATAATATGGGAATAGAACTGTATAGCCAATCTTCAAGCTCTCTCTCATCTCCAGAGACAACCTTCGATGCGACTACGAGCTTCGAATCCTACTACATGAACCAGATGCAAATTTTGGCTAATGTAATCGATCCGAATAATCTATATGCTGAAGTTGCACGCGCCGGTGGCAAGACTGAAGGTATTACCGGTCCCCGCATTATTCGTGTGGCCAATGATATGCCCGGTGAACTTTCCTTCCTGGTACATAAGACCTACGTCGCTCTCATGACTAATGTTTGGCCCAACCTACAGGCATATTTCTCCAAAGAAGTTACCGTTGGCGGAAAGGTACGCTCCATGCTTGAATACGGCATCGATTATGTAGTCGGTGAAGCCAAACTCCCTTCACACTTCCGCCGTCCCCGATATCCGATATTGTACCCCAAGCACAGCGTTGTTTTCCGTGATGGCCACCACATCCAATTAGTAAGTTCCGATCAACCGGAATCAGTCGCAGGCCGATCGGCTGTTCATGCAATCATCGAAGAAATGAAGCACAACAAGGGTGAAAAACTGAAAACCCGCTTGTTCCCTTCACTTCGTGGATCCAGTGCTGAAATCCGCCGCTCAACATATTACCAAGGTATCACCGGTGTATCTGATACCGCTCGCGTAGACTTGGGAGAGGACGATTGGTTTGAAGAATATGAGAAACACATGGACCATAAACTGCTTGAAGAAATAGCTACTGTTGCTCTTCATGTAAATGCCGCTATCTATCAGAAATACAGATTAATAAATTCACAGCGTGAGACAACCAATCCTGTTACTCTTGAGCACATCCGTCTCGAAATCATAAAGCAAGACCGCATCATTGCACTTTGGAAACCACGCCTGGCCGACATGCGTCGAAATGCAACTCTTTACATTCGCGCCAGTTCTTTCTGTAACAAGGATATTTTGGGTCCTAAATTCTTCAAAACCCAGCTCGAAACCCTCGATATGGATGAGTTCCTTACTTCTATTTGTGCCATCCGTCACAAAGAAGTAATTAACAAGTTCTTTGCTAACTACAACAAGGAAAAACACCAGTTTGCCGATAGCTATATTTACGAGTCCATCCTGAAACTTGACCTCCGGGAACACTTCATCCTCACGGCTCGTTACCTGAAGTATTACAGTAAGCACGATGAACTTCTCGTTGGCTATGATCCCGGCCACTTTTCTTCCTTGACTGTTGCCCAGGAAAAAAACTATGGTCGCCAGCTCCGGATCCTAAAAGAGTTCTATTGCTGTTATCCAGATGAACAACCGGAACTCGCCCGCCAGTTCTATGAGTTCTTTGGTCCGGACTCCATAAACAAACGCATTATTCTATATCCCGACCGTGCCGGTAACAAACGTCGTGAAGAACTGGAGCAAATCACCACTGACAGCCGGGCACTAAAGCGTGAGCTTGAAAGTTATGGCTTCGAGGTTGAACTAATGAACGAGGGCCAGTCTACAATTTACTATTGGCAACAATTCAAACTGTTGCTACTTATTTTTGGTGGCCGCAGTAATGCCCTGCCGGAAATCTTGATAGATGAAAACGAGTGCAAAAACCTTTGCAGCTCTATCATGCTGTCACCACTGAAGAAAACAGAGGGCCGCATAGAGCTTGATAAATCATCAGAAAAGAAAGTACCGTTAAAGAACCAGGCCGGACTAACAACACAGCTTCCCAGCTCCTTAATTTACCTTCTTTTTGGCCGCTATGGAAACAAAGTGCAAAGCGAATTATCATCAATGCCGGATAATTTACCCGATAACTTTGCTATATAGTAGTTCTTTTTCACCCTAAAAATATATCAGTAAAAGTATAATAATGGGACTGTTTGACATCCGAATAATATCTAATACTTTGGGAAATAGCCCTTTGCTTTTGAAAACTTAAAACGTATTTTTCTTGCAAGGCGCATACCTGCACGCACCGCTGAGTTTTCCCTTTGCCGCTCACCCCCTCCCGAAAATTCCGAAAATATGACAAACCCCGGGTGCGTCCTTTTGGCGCACCCCGAAACCCACTACTTTCGGGCATGGAAATGACGATGACAGGTATTCAGGCGATGCAATGGGCTAAAGAGATCTCGAAGCTCCCTAATGGATGCTTCACCATTGCCTTCTTCCCATGCTCAAGGCATAGAGGGGAGGCAATACCTAATCTGACGGTTAAGGAAGGATGCAAATGGCGCACCCAACTTCCGGAGGAACGGTTTAGCATTGATAGTGATAACTTCTTTCTCTTCAGTGATGCAGATGGTGAGCCAAAGATGTGCTACCGCATACTGATCCGGTATATGGGCTTTCCACAAGATGGTTTCAAACTTCATAAAATAGATTGGCTATGAGTAAAAGCAACCTTAAAATGGTAGGCAACTACGGTTGCTATCTTGACGACGATAATGTAATATCATTTCAAATTGGTGATACGCCACTCTCGTCAGTGCTGGATCCTGATCCTATGTTTCCGGTACTTAATGATAGCAATTTTCCGGATATGCAATGGCAAAGCATCCAGGGATTCCAAGTCTGTAGTCGTGGCTTCAACAATCTGAAGTGCGAAGAGATCGCCTCAGATATCAAGAAGAATCGACTACTTCCTCGCTTGATAACCAAGCAGGTTAATATGTTGTATGGGCATGGGCTTAGCGTGTACAAGCCTACGATTGTCGATGGCAAATTGCAGAAAGAATGGGTTGATTGCCCTACTGTCACCGATTGGCTTAATAGCTGGAAGGATCGTGGTCTCGAATCGGATCATAAAGAGGTTGCCAAATCTATCATTAAGAACTACTACTATTTCCGTGATTTCTTTGTAAAATGGCGATTTACAATAGGGAAGGGTAGAGGAGTACTTCCTGTTGCCGGTCTTGAAATAATGGAAAATAAGCATTGCCGCTTGGCTACGACAAAGAAGGATGTTGCCACCGATATAGTTTATTATAAGGACTTTCGACATATAGCAGTAGGAAGATGGGGCTACGGAACTTCAACTTTCCGTATCTATCCTAAATTCAATCTGACAGAGGTTGGTAATTACAAGTTTGCAGCGATATCACACCATCGTGAAAAATCTGTTGATGAGTTCTACGGGGTGAATGAAACACATGCCGGAACGAAGTCGTATATTAAAGGTTCTAATGATACCGCCGATTATATAAACTCGTTCCTCCGTAATTCCCTGGCTGCAAAGATTCATATTATCATTCCTAACGCCTGGCTTGAGTCTAAACGAAACCAAATCTCCAAGCTCTGTGAAGAAAACAAACAACGCAAAAAAAAAGAAGAGAAACTTCTGGAATACAATGGTATTGAGATTGGCGTAGTATTCAAAGAGTCAACGCTTATCAAATATTTGCAGTCGGAACTCCGTAAAATATCCCGTTATCTTTCTGGGGCTGATAACCAGGGAAAAGCTTATGCAACTATTAGCTTTAAAAACAGCCAAGGCGAGGAAGAACGTTGGAAAATAGAAACTGTCGATTTGAAATATAAAGAATATATCGACGCCCTGATATCCTACGATAAACGTGCCGATGAAGTCTTACTCTCCAGTGTGGGCCTTGATTCTTCAATTTCGAGCGTCAGCAAAGATGGAGTTATTTCCAAATCGGGTGCTGATGCATACTACAACTATCTGATCTACATTATGTCGCTCACCTCTGAAGACGAAATTTGTACAGAACCATTTAACCAGGCTCTGCAGATAAACTTTCCCGATTTATACAGTCAGGGATATCGCCTTGGCTTCTATCGTGAAGTTCCGGCCCGCCAAGAAGAAGTATCACCCAAAGATAGACTTAATAAGCAACAGTCATGACAATATTACAAGAACTATTTCCTACCATCGCGGAGTTTCGCAAATACGCTCCGTATGCCGAAAGTAATATAACTTTCGATCAGCTCAACTCATCAGCAGTTTCAGCCAAAAAGATGATGATTATTATACTAACGAAAGATGTCTATTCTGAGATTGTGAAGGTTGATGGAGAGCTAAAGGAGGCCTTATGTATGGCTATGGCCAATTTGACAATGGCAAAGCAACTCATATTCGATATCGTTTCTAAGCGTAAAAATGATGTCGATATCTACAAGCATGAGCAGGAAACCATGCGTCGCTCATTTATTGAAAACTACTTCAATGCGATGGATACAGTAATCCAGTTGCTCGATACTGAAGATAAATTCCCTTCCTGGAAAGAAACCCGCTACAAGAAACTTCTTGATGGACTTAGAATTCAAAGTACCGAAGATTTCGATATGCTATACTCCATCGACCTCTCTTATCTCTTTTTCTTCCGGACAATACCTATTCAGAAAGAAGCTCTGGACGATGGCCTATCCGCCTACTTTGAACGAGCAGAAGGTAAAGAGGATGTATTGCGGATGCTTCATCGATGCCTGGCAAAACAAACCATTGCCATTGCACTCCGACGTTTTGATATCATTGAGTTTCCGCCTACGATCCGGAGCCTGTTCGATGATTCCAAGGCAAGTCGATCCGGAAAAGATGAGCAGGAACGCATGCTTGCTTTATCCGCCTCATTAATGGATGAAGTGAAACAAGAATTAGCCAATATCGACCTGATACTCACTTCGGATTCTTCCGGATCCGTTGATACTAACACTTCTTTTAACCGTCCTGATGACATAATATTAGTGATGCCATGCTAAATCCTACCATTGACTTTATAGCGAAAGGAGTTCAATATAGCATTCCTAATACCTGGGAAAGCCTTACTCCATATCTTTTCCGATCACTGATCCATGATATATCTTTGATGGCCCAAGGCAAACTCTCTATTGCTATGGTCCGTGTGAACTATGTGTGTCGTGTTATGGGGTGGCAACTCAAAAAAATAAAGGACTCTGATGGATTGGCTAACTTAACCTGGCTGGCTGAGCAAGTAACATTTCCATTCACAATTGTCTATCCGGATAACGATGCTGCTCTTCAGGATCTCGATCCTGAAACACGAAAGTTATGTAAGCGCATTCCTCCACACCGCCTAACAGGCATCACCATTGCCAGATATCTGAGTAAGCAGCCTTATAACTATGCTGTTGACTCATGCTTTTGTAAACAGCAGATCCCGGCAATTCGCATCGATGACGACGAGCTGTATTCAGCCTATAATATAGATACCTCGTTCAACCGGCTCACTTGCTCTTTGACAGCTCTTCAGTTTATCGAGGCTCGCTCCCTAATCGGCGGATCACTGGATCAACTTCCACTTCTGGCCGCTATCCTTTACTATCCGGAGCAGTACTCTTCTGATGGAGCTCATGCCCTTGCACACAAGTTTGTAAATCTGCCGACGGATGAGTTGACGGCTATCGCCTTTAACTTTCAGGCATTCGTTAATTATCTATTTACCAAAACCGAATTCAAGTTACTTACAGAGGCTAAGAATACCAAAGAGTCTGCCATTTCTACCGGTGCTCTTGAGTCTCTGTATAACTTGAGTTCTGATGGTCTTGGCGATGTTTATACCGTCGAGCGAATGAATATTCTCCAATACTTGACCATCCTTCGTAAGAAACTCATTGATACCGTCCGAAGCCTTCACTCAGCTAAGATGGAAAAGATAGACATTGCGAATGAAACCGGCTTACCCATTTACATAATAAATGATATACTATGATTCTGAAATTATTAAAGTACTTCGCTCAATACCCTCAGAAAGAAGGGGTGATCTCTATGTTTAGCAATGGGGCAAGCCAGTTCCCACAGTACTTCGCTCTGCTTGAGTACGTGAAAGGACTTCCGGCACCGCTCATGCCAGCACTTGAGAATCTTGTTTTCGGGCAATCATACGATGATGTAAAAAGGCGTGTGAACGATATCACGGGTAATTATCTCTTTATTGATTTTGGAGAATTCTCCTCGTCCCGAGATTCCCGAAACTCCATTTTAGACCAACAGAAGCTGGCGGCTACTATCGCCATGAAGCTCACCGACTCAGCCGATATGATCGAAGTCGCCATTGTCTCGGATATCACTTTATCCCTTCTTGCTTCTCTCCGGAAGAAACTTATTCTGGACTCTCGTGCAGAAAATTGCCCTTGGCTGGATAAGATATCCGATAATCACGATATCGTTCCTTTTGTTTCTCCGGAGTTTAAATCCATAGGCTGGACACTCATGTTCAGTTCCTCTGCAGCTGATCTTTTCGAAGTGAAGATACCACAATAAATGTCCTTTATCCGTTGCTGAGAACACTATACTTTTGAAATAAAAAGAACGCTATGGAACTTTTTCTTAGATCAATTTTAGACCATTTGTGCCATATATTTTCCACTTTCTACGGTTGGTTAGTGGCCTTATTACTTCTTATCTTCAATTTTTTTGCACCTGCCTATTATCCTTTTCTTATAGTATTTATCCTCATCTTGGTAGATTTAGGTTGGGGAATTGCAGTTTCACTGAAAAAGGGAGATTTTGCTTACTCGGAAGCTGGACGTGAAACCTGCATCAAAATTGCAATATACGGATGTTGTTTAGGTTCGGTCTATATGATTGAACACATGTTCCATCCAGGCATCACCATCACTTCTGTTGCTGCGGCTGTAGCCGGAGCCTGCGAAGTTTGGAGTTTTAGTGCATCCATGCTTATCATATACCCAAAGATGCCTTTCTTACGTATATTCCGTGCGCAACTTCGTGGGGAAATGGAGAAAAAATTAGGACGGAGTATTAATACATTTTTAAAATAAAAATATATGAAGCATTTCACAATTGCGGAATTATGCCGCTCAAACACAGCAGATCGATTTGGAATTGACAATCGATGCAAAAAAGAACATGTTGCGAACCTCACACAATTGGTGGAACATGTACTGGATCCACTAAGGGAGGCCTATGGGAAACCAATTACAATTAACAGCGGTTTCCGTAGTGAAGCATTGAATCGTAAAATCGGTGGTTCAGCCACCAGCGATCACATGAAAGGAATGGCCGCAGATATCACAGGTGGCAATCCCAACGAAAACCGCCGTTTATTCTACCTCATTCAGGAACTTGGATTACCGTTTGATCAACTCATCGATGAGAAGAATTTTTCTTGGGTCCACGTTAGTTATCGAGGGGCTACCAATCGAAACCAGATTCTGAAACTTTAAGATAGTGTAATCATGAATTTTGTTCATAATATATTGATTGTGTTGTTTATCTTACTCCTGATCGTGGGCTGTCGAAGTTCGCGATCAGGAACCTCACATTCCGATGTCCAAACTACCCATCTCAAAGAAACCCGGAAAGATTCCATAGACTTCAATGCAAAGTTTGCCCGCTACCTGCATGAGCAAGAATCTAACCTCGCCGTCCGGATCGTGGAGTACTTCCCTCCGGAAACTGGTGACACTGCCTCACATGGTCCGGTCAAATCTGTAACCGATATCGATCTATCTTCCAAAAGCAAGTCCGATTCCACAATCAGTCAGAAACAGTTTATCGCCAGTTCCGATACCACCTCGGAGCAATCTCATGAAATAGTAAAGGCAGAAACGACCTATCAAGTGAAAGCCCAGTCTTGGTACGAGCCCTTCATTCCCTACCTTGTTTTAATTCTCCTGGCTACCATTATTTATTACTTCCGTCGCAAAAACTAATCACTTTTTGGAGGATTTGTCTACTTATGGTTACGTAAATGTTAAATAATCAATCTAATAACATTTTTGTTATTGAATTGATTGGATGCTAATAATAAAAATGTTATTTTTGCATTGTCATTAAGACAAGAGATCTCAATGAGTAATGACAAAGAGCTAAAGGCTCGGATAAAAGAGCTGGAAGAAGACCTGCAATTTTATCTCCGCAGACATCATCAACTGTCTTCAAGAAGCAGGAACATGAAAGCGGTGGTTGAAGCAGAAATCAAACGACTCGAAGAGGAAATCAAGAGTTTGGGTGGTAAGCTGTATTGACCAGAAGGAAAACCGCCCTTGTTGGCCACAAGGGCGGGATTCCTTTCGTTGGACTTAAAACTTTGTTATATGGATAAAACTGAACGTTTTTTTGAGTTGAAAGAGCTTTGGAAAAAAAGTGATGAAGCCCATCGTGTTGAAATTGACAAAGAAATTTCGGAATTGCTGGAATCAATGGATACAGAAGATGATGAAAGGCTTTTGGAAGGCGTCAAACAAGACTTTGCAAATATCCACAATAAATTAGAGGATGTTCGGCAAGAAGTATTGCGTGATAAAATGAAAGAAGTATTGCCAGCAATATCCGTCTCATACATTGCCCGTAAATACTTTGGTAAATCCTCTTCTTGGTTTTATCAACGCCTCAATGGTAACAAAGTAAATGGCAAAGAAGCTACTTTTACTCCCAATGAATTGAGTACTTTGTCTGCCGCATTAAGTGATATAGGAAAAAAATTAAGCGCCATGAGCGCTGTACTGTAAATGCTCTCCATGAAAAGGAAGCATCGCTTTTAAAAACTCAACTTTCCAATGAAAAAGGTTTCCACAAGCTGGAAGCCTTTTTTTATTTGCTTATTAAAAAATATTCACTACATTTGCTGTTGCCAAAGATTAACCACTTCATCAGTTCCTCATATCGTGTAACCCGTAAAATCGGGTTCCGGGTGGTTCCGGTTGGCGCACGATATGAGGAACTGATTTTATTATACTATGATTTCTGAAGAATTATTAGACGGACCATTAGCAGCTATAAGATTTCACAATATTGAGCGCAATCAGGATTTCAACACTGATTGGATATCCGATTTAAGTGAAAAACAGATTCAAGATATAGTTGTGACCCTTCATGCCTATGGTTATATCACTTATAAACCTGTATCAAAGAACTATCATACAGCTTATCTATGCAAATTAACTCCAGAAGGAATGAAGTTCTGTAAAGAAGGAGGTTTTAAGGCTCATGCTAAAAGCAAGCAACAAAATAGAATAAAGGCAATTGGTTGGCTAATTGCACTCATCGCATCTTTAGCCACTATTGCCGCATTCATTTGGCAATTGCTAAGTAGATAAGTAAAACGAGGTAGCCTATTAAAAGGAAAGAAGCAATCAACAGCAATTTCATGATGATGAACTCAATATTGGCATTAAGCCAATTCTTTTTAGCGTTACTGTTGAATGAATAGCTTGGATTTTTCATAACTAACTGATTTTGATACAAAAATAACAATTTAAATTGAAATACCATGAAATATAACATTTGGAACTCTTTCATAGAGTCAGAAACAAGTAGAGGCAAGCATAACTTGCACTTTCATTTATCTCAAGAAGATAAATGTAATATCTGCAGTGACTTAAATGCCTACAAGACCACAATTAATGGCAAAATGTACTTTATACAATACACTGAAGAGAAAGTACACTGGATACGCAATAAGCAATATTGGGATTCCGAGGTTTATCAATACATCCATAGAAGGCTTGATGCTATATCCATTGAGTGTAACTATAAAGAATACTATAGCATTTTATTAAAGTCACCCACTCGAATAACGTGGAAAGAGATGGAAGAGCTATGTCCGCATATTGAATTGAATGAAAAAGATGAACGTCGTCTCTTGATGCAAATTAATCCCAATTATGCAAAAGATATTATTTATGAAGAACTTAAATGTAAAATACAAGAATGGGGATTCAAATTCATAAATGGTAAATTGGAAAGTGGAAGCCAATATGAAGGCCTATATTATAAATGTATAGCTGATAATGAGTATTTAGTTTTCAGCACAGCTGCGTATTATCCTAAAATGCATATTTACGCCTTAGACTTATGGAGGTGCTACTATCACAATGAAAAGGAAATAGGGAAGAAAAATCCTACATCAATAGTAAAGATGGCACTCAGTTTTCAAATAGATCGTGACTATCATTTAATTAAAGAATATGTTGAATCTAAATAAATATGTAATGAGAAAAGTACTATTTATCTTTGTGCTGATGAGTTTGGCCTTGTCCGCTCATGCACAACTACGCACTGTTTATTGTGAAATGGTAGGTACAGCCGCCTTTTCTGGAAGTAGCATAAAAATTTCTTTTGATTTTGGAAGCCAGGGTTATTACTATAGAGCTTCGAGTGATAATCAAATGGTGGATGATAATGGTAAGATTATGCCTTTTTCATCAATGATTGATGCTCTTAACTACATGGCCAATCGAGGCTGGAAACTTCACACAGCTTTCTCTGCAGCAGTGAAAGGCCAGGGCGGTGCCGAGACTTACCGGTATATATTATTTAAAGAAATCGGTAACGGTGAGTCTATTATGGATGGAATAAGGCTTCTTGGTGAATACAAGCAAGAACGGAAAGAAGAGAAGGAACGAAAACAAGCAGCGGAAGAAGAAAATAAAGGTACTTGGGATGATGTCTATAAATAATAAGAAAAGCAGAGCCTAAAAACTCCGCTTTTCTTATATCTGTCTCTGTCGATTTTAATCATCTTCACTGAATAATGATCGCATGCCAGTGACCGCTTCTGATGTCAGTGATTTGCGTACCGCTTTCTCATGTTTCAATGATCTGTCAATTTCCAGGTATCGTTCAAAGTCTTCGCCTGTTTTCTGGGGCTTGTCTTTCAACTCATCCAGCTCTTTCTGAAATTTCAAAGTACGCTCAAATGATTGCTCACGTTGAACATGTTTTCCGAAAAGGAGGTTTTCAATAGTGGAATAGACCCATACTTCAAAATCTGGGGACAGCCATGCCGCAAACTTGAGTGCTAAGATGCGGTGCATCCATGTGCCACTTTTTTGCCGGGGGTTGACCAAATCGCTCTCCGAATTGATGCCTAAATAATCGGAATTCCGATTATTTAGACACGCTCTAATGAAATTTTTCGTTGAGTCATTTTCCATGAAATGCCCAACATTTTTCCCGAACGGCTTTGCCATTTCAGTAGCATTAATCAAATCAGAATCGTTAACGATTCTTAACAAACCTGCATTTGCAGGTTTTAAGCATGATTCGATGAAGCGTTTTGTATCCTCCGCATTCTATTCCTAAAAAACGGGAATTCCCGTTTTTTAAAGCTTCGTTAGCAAATGTTCTTATACTTGTTGAAAGATTTTATATTTTTCTTTTTGTTTTCTCAAAATAAATTTCCAAATTGCACTGCCCAAATAATCAAACTAAGTCTTTTGGCATAAACCTGAATATTTTTCAGGTTCTGGAATTATCCCAGTGGGCACATGCTAATTGAAGGCTTTAATTTATATAATACTATGGATTTTAAAGACACTATCAAACAGTTATCTGACAGAGTTGTAAAACTGAAAGATAACATTCTTACTGAAGAAGCTACAAAAAATGCATTTATCATGCCTTTTATCAATGCATTAGGTTACGATGTATTTAACCCTTTGGAAGTCGTCCCAGAAATGACCTGCGATATTGCAATGAAAAAAGGGGAGAAAATTGATTATGCAATAATGAAAGACGGAGAACCGATACTGCTTATTGAGTGTAAGCATTGGGCTCAAGACTTGAATTTGCATGATAACCAACTCATTCGATATTTCAATGTCTCTAAGGCAAAGTTTGGTCTCCTTACTAATGGTATCATTTATCGTTTCTATACGGATCTGATGGAGCCTAACAAAATGGATGAGAAGCCATTTTTAGAAGTTGATATTACCGATTTAAAAGATGCTCAGATTGAAGACTTGAAAAAGTTTCATAAATCATATTTCGATGTAGACAGTGTACTCAGTTCTGCCAGTGAACTTAAATATACAGGTGAATTGAAAAATATCATTGCGCAAGAATTTGCGACTCCTACACCTGAGTTTGTGAAATACTTTGCAAAGCAGGTATATGATGGAGTCATTACAGCCAAGTTACTTGAACAGTTTACGCATCTGACAAAAAAGTCTATTAGCACCTATATTAACGACTTAATATCAGAACGCCTTAAATCTGCATTGAAAACTGAAGTCGCTGAAGAACAGAAGGAAGCTGAAACAACACAAGAGAATATTCAGTCTGAGGAAGATAGCAAAATTGTGACTACCGAGGAAGAAATAGAAAGCTACTTAATTGTTAAGTCAATCCTGCGCCCTGTTGTTGATATATCAAGAGTCGTATATCGTGACGCTCAAACCTATTTTGCTATACTTCTCGACGATAATAATCGTAAGCCTATTTGCCGCATGTATTTCAATAGCATTAGCAAGAAATATATAGCTACTTTCGATGAAAATAAGAAAGAAACGAAACATGAAATTACTTCATTGAATGACATTTACAATTACTCTAAAGAGTTGACTGACATTATAAAACTCTATACTGAAAAGTAGATTTTAAAATAAGCGGAGCAAAAAACTCCGCTTTATTTTTGTCATTCCAAAAACTATCCCCATATTTGCAATGCTAAAACATCCCATAGAATGTTATCTATGACGTAGAGCGCGGTTAATGCTCACGAAATACGATGGGCTTTTTTTATGCTCATACTAATCATTTTCTTGGTATCAGGAAAATAGTATATACGAGATAGGCGGCTGCCCTCCCACATTTTTTCAATGCTTTGCGCATAGAAACTATGGATGTTTTAGCGAACGGGAATTGGCAGCCGTTTTTCTGCCTAAACGCTAAAACATCCATAGTTATGAAAAAAGAAAAACAACACGTCAACGGACGCTATGTATCCGTTGAGAAAGTTCAGAAAATGCTTCATGAACTGGCCTTAGAACTTTGTTCCGGGCACAAACACCTTCAGGCAGATTGCCAAGGTACAACTATAGTTTTTTACACCAATGGTGGCAGTGTCAACATCTCCTTTAATAAGGAAGGAGGTCTCAAATGAGTAAGAATATCCCTATTACCGAACGTGATATCTATGTCACCAGCGAACAAGCTTATTCAGATAAAGAATCTGGAGAATATTTGTATAATATCTGCTACTGTGGTAATATTGAGATGAGTGCAATCCCAGCAGATGATGTTCGTGAGATCATTGCTTGCCTACAATATGCACTTGAGGTTAATGAGAAAGGAGGTACCAAATGACACCTAATAATGAAAACCGGCTCTTCCCAATCAGTATTGATGGAGCACAAATCTCTTCTTCTTCCATTGAGTCCATCAAGTTCATGCAAGACCAGAACTATGTTTGTGCTATGATATCCAATGTCGATGAAGTAATTGATATTATATTGGAAGAAACATTTCCATACGGTAAAGATGCCGATACTCAACGTCTGCATATCGTTCGCAATCTCCGTGAAATTAGTCGCCATTTATCAACCTTTAAATTAGATAACGATGAAAGATAAAGAACAAACCATCACAGATATTAGTATTCACGTTGCAGCCTTGTCTGCATCATTCAAGCCGGCGCCCGATGCCCGTCATACGACTCATTGGTTTACCACCAATGAGTCGTATGACGGGCATCCGTCGCATTGATCCGGGTGCTCAGATCACCAAGGATCAAGTTCATCAAGCCATGCACGATGCCGGCTACCGGTACCAGAACCGGCCCGGATCCGCAGGCTTAGACTTCCGCTGGATGCTCCAGGCGAAAGAAATATAGTAGAGAGAATCCCGGGAAACTATAACCGTATTAGTTACACAAAAGATACCAAGTTTCCCGGGGTTATCTTGCTTATGTCGAATAAATTGTCTATTTTTGGATAAAGAAAAATTGCTAATATGTTATATCTCGTTTACATAGTGATTGTATTGCTTCTGATGCCGATGATTTCCATTCATTCATCGGTTGATAAACTCTTCTACATAATCCTGTCGTTGGCTCTCCCCATCGTCGGTATCTTTATTTATTGGATTATTTTCCGCCGATAACTGTCCTTTTTCTATTCTCTTTTCCGCCTTACTTTCGCTGTAAATAAGCAGCGAATATGATTACAGACGAACTTGTCCGAACTCGATTTATTCATGATGTAATGTCACAAGGCATTAACAAAATCTACGAAACACAAGAAAATGTGGTTCGTACATACTTTAATACCCGTTCAGGAAACCTCTTAGCTCACCTCGCACGCCGACCGTTTACTTCACAGTCTTCAGACTCCAAACAAGTCTACTACATACGCATTTTCCCATACCTCCGCTTTCTGGATATTAACTACCGTCGCGGAAAAGACCGCATCTCCCGGCATATCCGGAGCAATATGGCCATCTATAACCGCGTCGTCTGGGGAGTACTCTACCATGAGACCTTCCCGGAAATACAATACGGCTTCACCGAAGAAGTCCGCAGTTCCATCCACCGGGAACTGGAACAAGCTCTCCGATACGAACAATCCTCTAATTGGTAACCGATATGGCAAAGAAACATCTATCCGAAGACGAGATTAGGTATGTCATTTCTGCCGAGTCTTCCAAAGCACAGAAAGAAATATATGCCCTCTCCAAGGCTACAAAAGACCTTAAGCAGCAACAGCGCGAACGCCTCAAGTCCATGATTGAACTTGAATCTCAAGGTAAGAAAGAGAGCGATGCTTATAAACAACTGGCCAGAGAATATAAGGCCTACGGCAAACAGATATCCGACAATGACAAGCGGATGGGCGAACTCACCAGCAAGCTCAATGTCAACGTCCTCTCGATGGCGCAACTCAAGAAACAGTCCCGGGACCTGCATCGGGAACTGGACAATGTATCCAAGGCATTGGATCCGGAACGCTATGCACTCCTGGAGGGGCAGATCAAAAAAGTCGATGAGCGCATGAATGAGCTCAAGGTCAGTGCCAAAAGTTTACGCGAAATAGCTACTTCCGAAACGGCTTTAGCGGCCATGTCCGGCATCGTATTTGCCAAGTTGGCCGAGAAGGCTGGAGAATACATTCAGAAGATGAAAGAAGTCATTGCGGAAGGTATTGAAATGGCCGAGTCAGCCGATGGTGTAAAGAGGGCATTCGATGTACTCGATGACGGGACTATCCTCAATAACTTACGCAAGGCAACCAAGGGAACTGTCACCGATCTTGATCTTATGAAGGCTACTGTACAGGCTAACGACTTCCGGATCCCGCTTGAGGACCTTGGCAAATATCTGCAGTTTGCCCAGCTCAAGGCACAGCAAACGGGCCAGTCCGTCGACTATATGACCAACTCCATTGTTACAGGTTTAGGGCGTAAGTCCGTCATGATCTTGGATAACCTTGGTTTATCTGCCGCAGAAATCAATGAGCAAATGTCTCAGACAGGCGATTTCATGTCAGCTGTTGCAACTATTGTTGATAAACAGCTTGCAGCTGCAGGAGATAATTATGTATCTTCTTCCGATCGTGCTCAGGCAGCCACTGTTCGTTTTCAAAATGCACAACTTGAGCTCGGTGAAACCCTTCTGCCTATAAAAGAAAAATGGGATGAATTCTATTCCGGTGCATCAGTTTCCACAATGGAACTCATCGGCTGGATCGTTAAACATCGCAAGGCCCTTATTCTCTTGGTAACGGCCTACACCTCCTATATAGCGACACAGAAACTTGCGACAATATGGAATGCCAAACATGCACAAAGCACACTTAAGTCCGTTGCTGCCGAGAAACTCCACGCATTGCAACTTGGTTTATCCAGGAAAGCATTTCTGGCCAAGTTAATCGTTTTAGACCTTTACAGGAGACGATGCAATTTAGCTACTGCAGCTACTGAAATGTTTAATCTTGTGCTCAAGGCTTCACCACTCGGAATTGTTACGACATTAATAACCACCGCTGCCGCTGCTTTCATGCTCTTTGGCAATCGAACAGATAAGGTCAATACCTCTGTCGAAAGTCTTAATAAACGTCTTCTCAGTGAGCGGACTGAACTGAACAATATATTCAGCGAACTCAAGAAAACCAATCCAGGCACCAACGAACGCATCGAGCTTGTAAAAGAACTCAATGGCAAGTATCCGGGCCTTTTGGCAAACTATAACCTCGAAAAAGCCTCCCTCAAAGATATAACGAAGGCTCAAAATGAAGCCAACGCAGCCCTTACCAACCGCATTGCCACCGAAATGAAAGCTCAAACAACGACTGACTATGTGCAAAAAAATATATCTATTCAGATGGACAGAATAGAATACCTCATGTCCGAAGCTTCACGTCAGATAGGGAAAGATGCATATTCAAAGTTTAGCGGATTAATAGAAAAGGTACTCAATGATTCTAAAACCGATTTATCTGACTTTTGGAATACGTTCGGGAAATACTTCAGTTCAAACCTCGGAAGTGATGCAATGACCAAATTCCGAGACCAGTTTCTCGCTCTTCGAATTGATCAGCGAAACCTTGCTACCGGTGTTGATGAGATCAATCGTAAGTATGAACCCTATATAAAGGCAATCAAAACCACGGTAAGCCTCTCCGATGAAGAAATTAAAAAACAAGTTGAATCCACCTCCATCATTAAAAAGCTGGAGAAGCAAAAAGAAAAGGTGCAAAATACCTGGAAGGAAGATACCAAAGAAAATATTATCCTGAAGAACAAAGAGATAGGACGCCTGGATGAAGAAATAAAAAAATATAAGGAACTTGGCACAATTAAGTCAGTTGTTAATAATAAAAAAAAGACAGAGGAACAGTCTGACAAGAATAAAATTACAATAGAAAAAAAGGCTATAGAAGAACTCCAAGCACTCAGAGATCAAGAACTAAATATTGAAGAACGTACATATACAGCATCCATTAATGCATATCGCTTAATGCTTCACAACAAGCAAATAAGTCAAGTGGAGTTTGATATTTGGGAAGCTGCTCACAATAATGTTTCTACAAATAAGCGATTATCCATAGAAGAAAAATTTGCCCGGAAAATTGAAGAGTTAAATATAGAACGCGGAGAGCTGGCAGAAAAAGCTGTGAAAGAGGCAAATGTTCGTATAGAAAAAGCGGAACAGGCATCGTTTGATGCTCGTCTGAAATCAGAGATAACCTATAAAAACCATTTGGAAGAAATGCAGAATATGGTGGTACAAACACCTACATCTGCTATAAATAGATTGGAAGCAGAATACAAAACACGGTTAGTATTACTTGAATCTTACTATAAAGCCTCCTTGGATTATGCCAAAGAAAATGGACAGAATGAAAAAGAAGTGACTGATATATATAATCAAGCAAAATTTTCATTGCATCAGAAATATCAGCAGGATAAGTTAGCATTAGTAAAAAATACAGAAAATGCCATTCGTGCACTGCAAGGGAATAATATATCACAAGAATTTACCTCTATATACAATAGTATTAAGAATCTGAAAGATATACTTGAACATATAGGAGAAGAAGACTTTTGGAAGAACTTTGGTGAGAATATCTTGCAAAATATGCAGCAAATAGCCAATACTGTAACCAATGGTTTAAGTAATGCATTTAACACCTTCAAACAAATCGAAATAGATAATGTAGAAGCAAAATATGACGCTGAAATAGAAGCTGCTGAAGGAAATCAAGAAAAGATAGAGCAGCTGGAACAAGAAAAGGCACAGAAAAAATTGGATATCGAAAAAAAATACGCAGATGTCCAATTTGCAATAAAAGCTTCACAGATTATAGCTAATACAGCTTTGGCAGTGATGATGGCTTTAGGACAATTAGGTCCGATTGGGGGCCCCATAGCAGCTGCTGTGATGTCTGCTACTGGAGTTGTTGAGTTAGCAGCGGCTAATGCCGAACGCGATAAGGTCAAGAATATGACTCTCTCCGGAAATACATCTTCCGGATCTTCCACCGGTGCTCGCGTCGCCACTGGTCGCCAGGAGGGAGGCAAGATTGATGTCCGTCGTGCCCAGGACGGCAAACTCTTTCCGGATACGGATTATGATCCGGACGCTCGTGGTTTCATAGATCATCCTACCGTTATAGTAGGAGAGGGGCCTGCCGGCCAATCAAAGGAATGGGTAGCCAGCAATGCCGCCGTCGAAAATCCCACTGTAGCACCTATCCTGGATATCCTGGATAAATCCCAGCAAGCTGGCAACATCCGCACACTCGATCTTAACCAGGCTATCCGTGCCCGCATGGCCGGTTATGCTTCCGGGGGATCAATAAGTAAGACGTATTCAACTCCGGATCCGACACCTGCTGGCAACTCAGGCACTGCACTGCCTACAGAGCTCATGGAGAAGTTGGCTCGTTCCATCATCCATCTCGATGAATATGGAGTACCGGCTTCAGTTGTTCTTTCCGACATCGAGCGGAAGACAGAACTTCGCAATCGTTCTCGTTCCATTGGATCCAAAAAACAAGCATCATGAAAATAGTCAATACTAAAGCTGGTCAAGCCTATCACCTCACTCCTGGTACTCAACTTGAAATCGAACGTCCTAACCTCTTTTTCAACGAATGGGGTGAACAATCCTTGCCAACTGATCTTCCGGATACGGACTTGAACCGTCAGCTTACCAACTATCCCGATTGTATGGCCAACAAGAACAAACCTTCAGCCAACATCGACTGTAGCATCCAGGATGGAGATTACTTCATGCCCTGCCGGCAAGCCATTTTATCAGCAAAACGCTATGAGAAGATTTCTACTTCCTTCTACATGAATGAAGGCTCTTTTCTTGCCAGGATATCAGACGTTGCCCTAACCGATATCTTTGGCGATGAAGTTATTCCAGGAATCACTACTGTACAGCAAGGAATTGACTTCTGTTGGTCCCTTCGCGATAATTCCCATCCTGATTATGCTATTTTCCCAATAACAGTCAACTTGGATGGCGATCGTCGATATGTCAACCGCATCAACTATATGAATGCTGAAGGAACTTGTATAGCCAGTAATGCAGGCCAAGGGAGCTATCGTTTTTACAATTCTTTCGAACGAAAAGAAACCGTCAATAATCGTATTATTAAGCTTGAGCCAGGTTATTACATTTCACCATTCATTCGTGCTGCATACCTGTTGCGGCGTATCTTCACTTACTTCGGTTATACCTTGCTTGATCATTTTCTTACCACGAGTGAACCTTTCAGTAAGATGGTCTTTATCAATAACACCATAGACTCTTTAGTTAATGGCACTATAAGGCTTTCGCACCTGGTTCCCGATTGTATGGCCAACACCATTCTTGATGTGTATCGCAAAAAGTTTTGCTGTGAGTTCATACCTGATGAAGTCGCACGCACTGTACGAATAGAATTGTTCAACGACATCATAGATTCAAAGCCAACAGTCGATTTAACACCCTACCTTGCATCCCAACCAGAGGAATCTTTTCCCGGCTATCAACAGCTCAAACTCTCTTCAGAAACTGTTATTACAGAAGGCAATACCTACGATGCTACATACGAACTGGAGGCAAAATATCCTGAGGCCTGGTACAAAGAGGCTGATGGTAGCTATTGTCGTACAGGATATGCAGATAGTACTATTGAAGAAAGGCTTTCCGATGGTAATATACCCTATTATGCCGGCGGTCCTCTCAAGGCCTATGAAGTTAAAGTACCGGACTGTGTTTTTTGTTTATCATATCTTGCCTTTCCAGGTCTGCCAACAACCAACAGGGGCAACATGAAAAGAGGAGAGACAGCACCTTATATTGGTGATGGCCGCACACTCAATTCAACGATTGATGGTGTCCCTGTAGAAAGCTCCGTTGAAGACGCTACAGCATCAGATGATGATGTTGTAGCGAACAATCCGGATCAGAAACCGATCTTAGCTTTCGTGCAATATAGTTCTAATTATGCGATCGGGACCAATCATGATTTATTGGGTAAATGGGGATATTCCCTGTTATACAATGGCCCTATTGGAATTTTTGAGAAATTCTATCGGAAGTTCGATAACATGCTTCGGAACTCTATGCATAAGGTTTCTGCTGATCTATTGCTCCCAAACTCTCTGAAAAACTCTCTGCAGGTTCATCACAAAGTTTCTCTCCAGGGAGTTGAATTACTTTTCAATATCTTTAAATACACCATTGGTGGTAAATCGGAACCGGTTACATCCGAACTGATGACAACTTCACTCTATGAGCCATTGTCCTTAGCCAAAGCTGAATCTGAACGTATGGTCCGGAACACAGAATACAAATGGATGATTGTTTCTTCTACTACAGAAGTCAGTGAAGATGAATATGTTGCTGCCGGGTATACTATCAGTGAAGATGAAAGAAATCAGAATACAATTCCGGCCATTTATCCTTTACCACCAACCAAGGCTATTTACGATGCTGGAGGTACTTATTATCATCGTTCTTATTATATATATTATACAAGTCGAACAGGTGGAAAAGTTTATTATCGCATAGATTTATCCCTGCGTCCAGCGTTATTCTCAGAAAAGGATCCCAATGAACGTCCTTCACGCCCAACGACAACTCCTACTTGATTTGTCCTTTAATTAACCCCTCTCTATCTCTAATTTTGGCATAAAAAGAAATCAATATGACTATACTGCAGCAACCTGATGCTTTATCGCTATCTCAGAATCTAAAGGAATTCCACATCTCTTCAGATGTCCAGGTTTCCTTTATTCTGAAACAAGGTGGTGTGGAAATCTTATCTCAGCGTTACGATCCTTCCGCAGATGGACATATCACAATAAACCTGCGTGATATCGTCCATGCCCGGCTATCTTACCAGCTGATCGAATCAGGACAAGTATATGAGCAATCCTCACTTGCCTCAGATTTTACAGCCATGATTAATGACACTACATTAACCTTCCGTGTCATCCGCTCCGGTATTGACCACCTGGCCGATTCTGCTGCCAATTTCCTCACGCAGAATTTCCTCACATGGCAGCCATCAATAAAGCCGGTTACCTATTATTCTCCGGAGTTCCTGACTTACTATGCCACAATACCTTGTGTGGCAAAGCTTCGCGCATACTTCACCGATACTTCCGGATCCGTAATATCACAAACCGACTACACAGTTGCTGAAATGGTTGCCGGCATCGCATACACTATACCTCTGCAGTATTCTGTAGTTGCCGGTTGGCTTGACCATAAATTGCCAGCCTATTATGATATATGGGTTGAAAACCTAACCGGTCAGCGTCTCACATACATACAGCGTTATTATGCTGAAGACATGCGTACCGAGCAAGAGCAGTGGATCCTCTTCGAAAATTCCCTCGGAGGTCTTGACACCTTCCGTGCCTACGGTACTACAACATTCAGCGGTGAGCATACACATAACCTGGCAGAAATTGACGAAATTTCTCAAGAGTACCGTGTCGATACCGAACGAAAGTTTCAAAAAAACACCGGCCATTTGAATCAGGATGAGCGCAAGTGGTTACTTGACTTTTTCCCCTCCCAGGCTAAGTATCTTTATGCCGGTAACTACCTGCGTCAGATTGTCGTAACAGAAAGCAATGTCAGCTACACTGACCGTGCTCTTCCTTCCAATTACACATTTACATTCAAATATGCTGATGCCCGTCCCTTATTAAACCTCCCCAGAACCGATATTCCAGCAGATGTTCTCAGCATCACTGTTCCTGAAGTCGGTTCTTTTACAGTGCCCCCTCGGCTTGCTGAATTTCCTCGCCTTCCACTTTCCGAGGGGGCACTCTTTCCAATTCAAAACCCATACTCCGAAGAATGGGGTATCACGACCGCTGAAGCTTTTGCCACTTTCGTTGGTCAACAGCTTGCAGAGTTTGCCGGATCCGGAGGTGGTATTGGCCACCAGCACCGGAATATCGACCTCTTGAACCTTCTTAGCTACGTCGCAGAATATCTGTTAGTCAACAATAAGAAGATCAAAGCCGGTTATTCTGATATAGCAGGTGATATCGAAGGTGATAAGTACATACACAAAGATCGAGTTGATCGTACCGATTATCTGCTTCAATTTGGTGAGTTTATCGACTCGCTAATTGCCGGTAAAGGAGGTGGCATATATCCTGATGGACGTGCGCAATTTAACAGCTTGGAGATTCGGGACTCATTGACAGTTTTACGCCTTATCATCAACGAAATTCATGCTATGGCCGGGGATTTCTCTTTCTCTGATTGTGGCGCCATTGAAAAGGTTGAATTGTTGGACGATGGCACTTATCAGCTTACGATGGAGAAACGAACAGATACGGATTGGACCACATTAGAGGAAAACGACGTATTATGTTCTATCGTTAACTCGCTGTTGATCGGAGGTACCGACTACTATACTTCTTGGTTCAGACCAGTATCGA
>ERZ1673736.1003-NODE-1003-length-40406-cov-7.407474_pt1 | contig 40406 bp, 30 predicted proteins | sample MGYA00580212_ERZ1673736 | MGnify/ENA primary metagenome ERZ1673736 (study PRJEB41218, sample SAMN15661752) | gut metagenome | host: Homo sapiens | place: Canada: London | collected 2015-08-20/2019-03-30 | study: EMG produced TPA metagenomics assembly of...
CAGCCCCGCGCTCCACGCAACCAGCGTGGTGAACAAAATCAAAGGCCATTGCAGTTCCATCATTCACCGCCTCCTTGCCATTTCATATCGCGCAAGATGTACCTGAGCGACGGCTTATTGCCCACATCCGGCAGGCTATACACCTGATCATCCGAGAATGGCGATATATACTCGCCCAGTATCTCGCCGCGAGGCCCGACGAAACCTTCGATACCTTCGTCCGCATCGCCGAACCAGCGTGCCATACCGCAGCATTGACTCACGCACTGAGGAAGTTCGCCCTGAGCGATCTTCTGCTCGCACAAGGTGCACTTCTCCACGACGCGCTCCTCCTCGTTGAGGTAGCGCACCCCGTACGGGCACGACATCGCGCAGAACTGGCAGCCGATGCACTTCGACTTGTCGATCTGCACGGTGCCGTCCTCGGTCTTGTGCGAGGCGCCCGTCGGGCACACCTTCACGCATTCGGGGTTCTCGCAGTGCTGGCACTGCACATTGAGAAAATACAGCTCCACATCGGGCCATTGCCCACTGCCGCCTTCTCGAGGATTCGGGCCAATGCGCAATGTCTTGTTCCAAAACGAGCCCGTCGGAACGCCGTTGACCACTTTGCAGGCAACCGAGCAAGCAAGACAGCCAACGCACCGATCAAGATCCGTCACGATAGAATACTGCGTCATACATCCCCCTTTCCTATTCGAAACGATCCGGTTGGATACCGGCTCCACCGATTTCCCAAAGCTTCAGACGCGGATCGGAAGAGTCGTGGATGATCTCCGTTCCATCGTTGCCGCAGGGAATCGGGTTCCCGAACGGCGAGTTCTCCGGCGTTGCCTTGTACACCTTCACCGGATAGGTGCGCACGTTCGACGATCCGTTGTACTTGTCCTGCGTCTTTCGATCGGTGATGCAGTTGATGCAAGACAACTCGTAGCCCTTGTCCGCTTGCGCCAATTCCGGATACCACCATTGATGCTCGGCGTTGATCATGTTCGGCTTGATGCCGTAGTACAGATCGGCCGTCTGGCGAACCTTGCCCCACGGGCTCTCGATCCAAACCCAGTCGCCCTGCTCGATTCCAAGCTCGGCAGCCGTTTCGGGATTGATCTCCATACGAGGCACCGGCCACAGTTCGCGGCACCACGGCAGCTGGCGATGTTCCGAGTGGAAGTACACGGGAATGCGCCGTCCGGTGATACAGGTAATGGGATATTCCTCGTACGTTTTCGCATCCGCAACAGAACCGTGCGCGGGCTCTGCATAGTAGGGCAACGCCTCGGACGTGAAGCCGGGAGCAAGCTCGGGACCATCCGCTCCTTCCGGGAAGAACGACTCGATGGACGTACACCAGAACTCGTGCTTCATGGTGGGCGTCGGGAAACCCGGCTTGTTAATATTCAGCTGAACCGGCTGCTGATGGGGAGCCGGCCGATACGCCTGGCCCACTTCGTAACGACGATACGTTCCCCAGTCTTCTGGAATCTCGCGCTTCATATTCCACCAGCCGTGCTCTTGGAACGCCGCCTCCAGCTCGTTCCAGTCCTTGAACGGCGCAGACCCTTGCACGCAGCACTGGATCGTGAGGTTTTCGACCTCGAGATCGACACCGGGCTTGTTCTCGAGCCATGGATCGTCGCCATCGAACGCCGGCACGCCGAAGTACTTCGACAGCTCCATGAAATACAGCGGGTCGCTCTTGCATTCGCCGGGAGGATCGACGGCTTTCACGCACAGCCCGAACCCGCCGGAGGCGCCTTGGGCGATGCGGTACGCGTTGATCTCGGTCCAGTGGCAAACAGGCAAAAGGATGTCGGCAGCACCCGACGTGGGAGAATGCCACAGGTTGGCCTCGAACAGGAAGTCGAGCATGTTGAGCGCTTCCCAATTGTATTTCGCGTTCCCCATGTTCATGTGGTCGCCCGAGCCGATCATGCCACCATGAATCTCATAGGGCGCATCCGGCTCCTTGTGCGCGCATTCCATGGCGGCATTGGCATCGCACCACACACCGTACCAGTATAGAAGCGGCATCTTCTCATTTCCGGCCATCTTGAGCGACAAGTCGGGCGTGGGCATGAACGCGAATGCCGCCATCGACGGAAGCATGGCGCACGGACCCGACTGTTCGGTCCATCCGTTCGTCGCACCGCGCTGGCCGCCCGGCGTGTCGATGGCGCCTACCATTGCGCAAGCCGCCATAATGGCCCTGCAATTCTGCGTTGAGTTGCCCGCATGCTCCACGCCCAGACCGTAATTTATACCGCCGTTGGGTATGCGCGGGTCATCGCGCGTTGCCCATTCAACCACGGCGTCTTCGATAAGCTGGGCATCCACGCCCGTGATCTCCGACACTCGTTCGGGAGTGAATTGTTGCAGGTACTCAGCCCACAAATCCCATGCAGGACGGCCGATATGCGTACTTCCGTCCTTAAGCCTTACTTCGAATTCCCCGGTGAGCGCCGGATCGATACGCGGATCGAATTCCGACAGATCCGCGATCCAGCCAGCCACCTTCGATTCGTCGTCGCGAAGACGCGAAACGTCTTGCGTGAATCCAGAGGTTTGTTTTGTCCAGGTCTCGCCTTCCCAATGCGCGTCTTCGGGATCGGCTTGCCAATATGTCCAGCGCCGATTGATCTGATCGTACACAAGATAACGTTTTGGATTCCCCTCGCCTTCAATCCCCCAGTCAACCATAGAAGGATCTATGTCGGCTTCGGTGAGCAACCGCGTGCGATACTCGTACGGGCTCTTCGTGTTCTGAACTGCCTCGGTGTATCCAGTCGGCTCCATATCGGGCACGACGATGAACGACGCATTCGACCAGCGCTTCACGAACTGCCAATCCACGAGATCGTGCTTCAGGATGATATGGCACCACCCCAGCGCCATGGCGTTATCGGTTCCGGGGCGCAAGTTCAGCCAATACTTCGCCGTGCGACCAAGGTTCGACATGCGGGGGTCGACCACGATGAATGCCTCGGCCTCGCGCGCCACATCGATGACCAGACGAGAGGAATCGTCGTAGTTCGAGATGGAGGGATCGGTAGCCCATTGCACGTACTTCGTCGAGTGGTTGATAACCTCGCTCCACGACCACGCCTGAACGTTGTCAAGACGAGACGAGAAATGGCGAGGGCCCTTGCATACCTGATACGCGGCCACGATGTTCGGTGTGCCGAACAACTCAAGCGCCATGCCGGCATCTGACTGCATGCACCACTGGCGTCCCGTGCCGCACCAGGTGAACAAGCTTTCGGGACCGTACTTCTCACGTATCTGCATGATGTTGTCCGCGATAGTTTGATACGCCTCGTCCCAGCTGATCCTCACCCAGCCAGGATCTTCGCTGCCCTTGGGATTCGTGCGCTTCATCGGGAACTTGATGCGATCAGGATGGTACGCCGCCTGGATAGACGCCTGACCCTTGCTGCAATGGTTGCCCATGGTGTTGAAGCAGGTCTCGTCCCCTTCGGTTCGAATCACCTTGCCGTCTTGCACGTACACCCACACGCCGCATTCGACCTTGCCGCATCCGCGACAGCACGAACGCACTTTTTTAATCCCTTGATTGCCTACCGCCTTTGACCCGCTGTCGGCAAGCGCCGCAACAGGACCAACTCCCGCACCAACTGCGGCGGCGGCACCCGCCACGGCAGTAAGCTGGGCGAACGACCGCCTTGTCATGGTCAGCTTCCCCATACACCCTCCTTTTCTCGAGGTTTTTCCTTGTCCTTGAGTATGGGGAGCCGCCGGTGCATATGGAAATAACGAACAGAAGGCTTGGCAGGCGGGCGAATCCAAAGTGCATATCGTTATTCCGATTTCGACGCAAGCGATCCAAGAAGCGCGGATCGCGACTGCGTGGTACCATGGAGAAGGGACGCTCTCGCGAGCGGAAGGGAATCTTATGCATATCGACTTCTATCGAGAATTCATCGTTTTGGCACGCTGCCTCAATTACACCGAAGCAGCCGAAAAACTGCATATGGCTCAGCCTGCACTCAGCAAGCACATCGTCGCATTGGAGCGTGAATTCAATGCCGAGCTCTTCATTCGCGATCGCAGAAACGTGCAGCTGAGCGAAGCGGGTCGCATTCTTTTCGGGTGTGCCATGGAGATCGTGGACGCATATGATCGAGCTCAAGCGGCTATAGCGACCGTAGTGAAAGAACGTCCTATTCGCGTTGACGGCATTCTGTACGACAACACTGTCTCGAGCATCATCTCGCTATCCACCGTGCTGCTCAACGACCAGCGCCATGTTCCCATCCTGTTCGACCATCATGAGGGTCGACCCTTGTTCGAGCAGCTCGAACAAGACGAAGTGGACATGGTGTTCGCCTACGACGAGGCAAGGGCGCTCGAGGAACGGGGGCTGGTTTTCCGACCGCTCGTCCAAACCCCGTTCGTTGCCGTCGTCGATCAAGACCACCCTCTTGCAAAGCACTCGGAAATCAGCATAGACGACTTATCCGACGAAACGTTTATCCAGTTCATCGATGAATATTCGGTTTCGGGATGGCGCCGCATCGAGCAGATATGCAGAGAGCACGGGTTCGAGCCGAAGAAACGCCCCAAGCTCGGGCGCGCTGTGACAAGCTACGCAACCACCTCGCCCGACGGAGGCGTGCTCATCTTGCAGAAGAATCTCAGGCAGCTCAAATTCCTCGAAGACGTGAACCAAACCGTGAGCATCCCCTTCACGGACGAAGACGCGCATTTCATTATCTACTGCATCTACAAACGAGAGAACGAAGAGCGCCTTAGGCCGCTGATCGACGCGCTCGACGAATCTCGCGAGATCATCATGCGCCACCGCCGAGACGATGGAGCTTAGACTCGAAGAGAGGTCGACCGGCTAGCTTTGCGCTCGGAGTTCTTTCAGCCTGCGGAAAAACGTCGACGCGCTCACGCCGAGCTTCGCAGCGGCTTCTTCCGCGTCGATGGCGCGCGCCTCGTACAGCTCCACCGCCTCCCGCAGAAGCAGCTCATCGATCGGCTTGCGCTTCCGGCCTGCGTACGCACCGCGTTCGGCGGCCGCCCGCACGCCCGCGATCCGCTTTTCCTCGCGAGAACGATGCGCCTTCTCGTACATACGCAGAAGCACATCGTGCAACACCTTGCGCGCATCGTCGGAAACGGGTTCGCCGTCGAGGAGAAGCGCTCCGCCCTGACAAAGCGTCGCGAGCACCTCCCGCGCGGCTTGCTCGGAATTCGCAGCGCCGGCTATCGCCTCGGAGACATCCGCCTCCGTCGGCGCGTTGCCTTCTCCAAGCGCCCTCACGTAGAGGCCGTCGCCGATATAGCGCGTATCGGTCCTGATCAGCCATTCGATTTTGTCAAGGTATTCCATATCGCACGCAGCCAGAAGCTCCCATAGGCCTTCGCGATTCTCCGACGGAGCGCGTTCGCTCACGAAGGTCGGCGTGATATTGTCGCGCACGTAAAGCTCCTTGCGCAAAGAAAGATCGAACCCGGGCACTCCCTGGAAAAGAGGCGGCGCGAGCAGGTCGATCACCGCCCAATTCGGCGCGAACGTATAGCGGAAAGATTCGTCCTCTCGCACCGTATACTCGATGACTCCCACGTCGTAGACAAGGCCGCCGAAGCCGTCAAGGCTGATCATGCCCCTGGTCGTTGACTCTTTCACGCATTCCTCCCCACAAGCGCCTGGTACGGAGCCTCGATGATGCATCGGAACCGCGCGTCGAGCATATGATCGTAGAACGCCTTCCTCCGATCGCTTATGCCGGGAACGGACGCGACCAGCCGATGGATCGCGTCCATGTCGGCTCGCTTCACGATCTCGCACAGGGCTCGGTTGCACTCGTCGAACTCAAGGCTGGACACAACTTCGTAATACGAGCTTTTCCGCCCGTGCAGCCTGATCTGAGACGTGGGGAACCCGTACACGCGGGCTCTCGTTTCCTCTTCCGAGCCGATGATGCGCAGCATCTCTTCTTCGTCGACAAGCGAGGGGAACAGGCACGACCCGTTGTCGAAGACTGGCGCAAGCGAGTAGGCGCCGTTCCGCTTCACGAAGCCCCAGTTCAAACCATGTCTATCGAAGTTACCGATAAGGGCGTCGACAATGAACATCTCCCAGAACATCGCGATCGTCTCGGACACGTCCGTGAGCTTGGAGTTGTCGCGAAGCATCTGCATGATGTCGGCGTATTCGTACTGATAGCGTTCTTTGTCCTGATCGAGCGTGCTCTCGCCCACGTCGTTGAACGGAACGAACTGCTCGCCCGCCTCCACGAAGCTCTTGCATGCGACCACTTCCTCGCCCTCGAACGTGCCGAGGAAGGTCTTCTGCACGTTGAAGCCGAGCAGCTCGAATATATGGGATCCGACATATTCCGAAACATGATTGCACCGTGCTCCGAACGGCGTCTTCTTCCTGAACTTGAGCATGTAATCGCTGAAGGTTCCGTCTCCGTTGGGAACGAGGATGGACTCCTTCCGCTCGGAGCCTCCGTAGTTCACCTTGCCTCGTTCATATCCGGAAAAGTCAATCAGATCCATGCTGTTACTTTCATTAACGTTAGATTTTTATTTTGATAGTATACGACCACACAAAGGTGCTGTCAAAATACGAAACTAACGTTAATGAAACTTTTGGAAATACCGAAGCCCCCTTCGAGGGCGATCCGTCGTTTGCAAGGGGGTTTGGGGAGACGAACCGCGCTCGAAGGGGGCTTCGGGGTTGGAGGGGCAGGGCCGGAGCCCGGATGTTTCACGTGAAACATCCTGCGGTAAAAGAACGAATGTTTCACGTGAAACAATTCGCCCGGAGGAGGGTTCCCCCCCCCCCTTCCGGGCCCCCGCGGAGGGCGCCGGGCGGTTCGCACCGGAGGAGCGGCGCTTTCCGCGGGCGGGCCGGGGGCCGCGCCGCCGGTCCGGGCGGCGCGGCGAAGGGCCTAGTAGAACATGAACACGCTGAGGCCCAGGTTGTAGAAGGCGACGCGCATGCACACCGCGCCCGCCAGGGCGGCGACGATGGCGACCGGGGCCCAGAGCCTCCAGTTGCCGGAGCGCCTGCCGAGGAAAGCCGCCACCAGCGGGACGAGGGCGCCTACGGCGACCGCCCCCAGCCAGACGAGCGGGGCCTGGGCCGCCACCGTCGCCGCGGCGTCGGCCATGGCCTTGGTGGGGTGCGTCGGGTCGAAGTAGTAGCCGACGTCGGCGAAGGATCCCGCGGAGAGCTGCAGGAAGGCGGCGAAGGCGATCGCGCCGGCCGCGTTGAGGGCGGAGCCGGCCAGCGCCGCGAGGCCGACCGGCCCGGCGGGAGCCTCCGCGCGCTCCCCGGAGCCCGCCGCGCCCAGGATCAGCGCGAACGTCGCCGGTCCCAGCACGCAGGCGTTGCCCAGCACGTAGAGGATCCAAAGGACCGAGTCCCAAGCGGGGCGGGCGGCCATGGTGTAGGAGTGCGCCATGACGGCCACGAGCACGACCGACAGGGCGACCGACAGCCAGGCGAGCCATTTGGGCACGCTCGCGCCGTCGTCGGACTTGCGCAGCATGACCAGGTAGGCCACGGCCACCGCGGCCAGCACCACGATGGCGATCAGCTCCTGGGTGATGCCGCTTGTCAGGTGCCCGAACCCGTTGAAGATGCGCTCCCAGTGCTCGAGGTGGAAGAACACCGCGATCCCGCCGACGGCCAGAAGGACGGCGCTCGCGATCCAGGCCGGCACCTGCGCCCGCTTGCCCGTCCCGAACGCGGCCATCAGCGCCTGCGTCCCGAACAGCCCCGCGCTCCACGCCACCAGCGTGGTGAACACGATCAAAGGCCACTGGAGTTCCATTATTCACCGCCTCCTTGCCACGTACGATCGCGCAGGATATACACGAACGATGGATCGTTGCCAGCGTTGGGAAGATGATGGACATCCGATTCGGAGAACGGCTGCACGCATTCCTCAAGCGTTATGCGAGTCTTGCTCTGCTTCTCGTACGAGACGTCGCCGCCCGTAACAGGCACCACCCACGGCGCCTCGAACGTGCCGACCCCCTTCTCGATATCGCCGAAGAAGCGAGCGCGTGCGCTGCACTGCGCCACGCACGGCGGCAGCTCATCCTGTGCGATCTTCTGCTCGCAAAGGGTGCACTTCTCCACGACGCGCTCCTCCTCGTTGAGGTAGCGCACGCCGTAGGGGCAGGCCATCGCGCAGAACTGGCAGCCGATGCACTTCGACTTGTCGATCTGCACCGTGCCGTCCTCCAGCTTGTGCGAGGCTCCCGTGGGGCACACTTCGACGCAAGCGGGATTGGCGCAATGCTGGCACTGAACCGTCAAGAAGTACAGTTCGACATCCGGAAACTGCCCGCTGCCGCCCTTTGTCGGATTCGGGCCGATGCGAAGCGTTTTGTTCCAAAAGTTCCCAATCGGCACTTCGTTAGCGCTTTTGCAGGCTGCGGAGCACGCCAAGCAACCGACGCAACGATTGAGGTCCGTGGCAATCGCATATTGGGTCATAGCTTACGCCTCCTCTCGAATATCGTAGTTCTGCGTCCACTTTTTGAGACGCGGGTCGCTTGCATCGTGGATGATCTCGTTTCCGTTGTGATCACACGGGCACGGGTTGCCGAAAGGCGAGTTCTCAGCCGTCGCCTTGTAGATTTTCACCGGGTAGGCGCGAAGGTAGCTTGCTCCGCTGATGCGGTCCTGATACCCAACGCCAGTCCTAACCAAACAATTGCAGCACGAAAGGTTGAAACCCTTGTCAGCCTGATCAAGTTCCGGGAACCACCACTGATGCTCAAGGTTGACAACGCCCGTCTTGATGCCGTAATAGAGGTCGGCCGTCTGACGGATCTTCCCTTCCGGCGTCTCGATCCAAACCCAGTCGCCCTGCTCGATTCCAAGCTCCGCGGCATCCTCGGGGTTTATCTCCACTCGAGGAGCGGGCCACTGCTCACGGCACCACGGCAGCTGGCGATGCTCGGAGTGGAAGTACACCGGAATGCGGCGGCCCGACGTGGCGATGAAGGGGTACTCGGCACACCGCTCGGGATCCGCCTTCGGCGACATCGGAGGCTCGATGTACTCGGGTAGAACATCCCTCGGAGAATCGGGCATGAACGTCTCGATCGTGGTGTTCCACAGCTCCATCTTCTTGGTGGGAGTGCCGAAGCCAGGGGTGTTGATCGCATCGGCGAGGCCATAGTTGCCGATAACGCCGCCCGCCGCCTTCTGAGGGAGGTAGCCCGTCTCGTAGCGGCGATACGTTCCCCAGAACGGCGGGTTGATAGCCTTGCAATCCCACCAGCCGTGCTTCTGGAACTCCGCAACGTACTCAGACCATTTCATTCCGGAGTCGGCGATGATGACGTCGAGTTCTTCCTCATAGGAAGGCCAAGGGTTGTCCTCCACCGGTGACCACGGCACGCCCATCCGCTTGTACGTTTCGATGATGATCTCGATATCGTGCAAAACGTCCGCGGGCGGCTCGATGCACCTCACGGTGGCACCCTGCGCGCCGGAAGAGCCTTGCGATATGCGCGGGCAATTCGTCTCGATCCAGTGCTCGACCGGAAGCAGCATGTCGGCCATGCCCGCCGTAGGCGTCTTCCACAGGTCGCTCACCACGAAGAAGTCGACGTTCTTCAGCGCCTCCCACTTCTGGTTCGGATTCGACATGTTCATGATGTCGCCCGTCGAGCACCAACCGAACTTGAGAGGATACGGATCGCCGGTTTCCATCGTCTTGAACAGCACCGCGTCATCCGCCCAACGCTGCCACCACTTGAGCAGCGGGAATTCGTCCACGCCGAGGGCCTTGTCGTACACCTCGGGCGCCAGCGGAGGCGCACCGTTGCTATTGCCGCCCAAGCCCAACGTCAATGGGAACTGCCCGACCGTCGATCCACGCGATCCGCCAGGAACGTCCCAGTTCCCCGTTATGCCGATGAGCGTGTCCAGGATGCGGGCCGTCTGCACGCCGTTGCAAGCATGCTCGATAGCAAGCTGGTAATGGATGCCGCCGTTGCCGAAGCCCCTGTCCGGATCCACCGGCGTGGCCCAGATAGTCGCGGCTTCACGGATGTCGTCGGCGGGCACTTCGCAAATCTCGGAAACAATCTCGGGCGTGAACTCGGCCAACCGCTCGCGCAGAAGCGCCCAGACGGGACGGGCCTTCACAACGCGACCGTCCTTGAGCGTCACCTCGTATTCGCCTTCGAGGGCCGGATCGATGCCGTTGGGCATCGGAGTGGGGCTGATCACGAAGCCGGGGGCAACCCCGGGCACCAGGTCGTCCAGCTCAGGGACGAAACCCTCTTCAGGACGAACCCACGTTTCGCCCTCCCATTCGCAGGTATCGCCGTTGCAGTAGCTCAGCTTGTCATGAGCGGCGTCCCACACCATGTAATTCGCGGGATCGCCGTCCTCTTGCAGATCGCTCTCCTTCAAGAGACGCGTCTTCACGGTAAACGTGCCCGATACGATCTTCTTGTACTCGTTGCCAGGCGTCGGTTCCATATCCTCGACAACCAGGTAAGGGGCGTTCGTCCACTTCTTGACGAACAACTCGTCGTACAGGTTTCCTTCGACGACCACGTTCATCCAAGCAAGGGCCATCGCGTCGTCCGTGCCGGGACGCAAGGGCAGCCACAGGTCGGCCTCTTTGCCATGGTTGGTCATGCGAGGATCGACGAGGATATGCGTCTGGGCCTTCTCGGCCACATCGATGATCGTTCTGCACGAATCATCGTAATTCGAGCACTCCGGCGCCGTGCCCCAAGAAACGTAAACCTTCGGACGCGACACGTTCTCCTGCCAAGAAAAGGCATCGCACGAGTTCAGCGACGTGCCGAAGAAACGCGGGCCTTTGCACACCTGCCACGGGATCGCCATGTTGGGAGAACCGACCAGCTGGCCCAAGGCGCCGTAGGCGAGCATGCCCCACTGGCGGGACGTGCCCGACATGCCGAACACGGACAGCCCCGAGTACTTCTCGGCCGTCTCCTCGAGCTTCTGCGTGATCGTCGAGAACGCCTCTTCCCAGCTGATGCGAACCCAACCGGGATCGTCGTTGTCCTTGGGATTGGTGCGTTTCATGGGGTGGTACAACCTATCGGGATGATAGGCGGCTTGAATGGACGATTGCGACTTGTTGCAGCAATTGCCCATAGATTGGAAGGCGCTCTCGTCTCCCTCGACACGGATAGCTCGACCGTTTTGAACGGTCACCCAAACACCGCATTCCATTTTGCCGCACGCGCGACAGCAAGATCTCACTCGCTTAACATCATTCGATCCGCCGCTTTCCACATTCGACTCCGCTAGCGCGGAGGACGCGGTTGCCGCACTCAACACGGCAGCGCCCCCCGCTACGGCCGAAGCTTCGAGAAACCGACGGCGAGACAACGTCAGCACGCCCATATCTCCTCCTTGTCAGTTGCCATAATCGAACAACTAATCCTCGAGGCCTCAAAGGATATCGCTCGACTCTCAACGAATTCGAGTATAAAATGGATGCATCGTAAGGGGTTATGAAGAGCGCCGTGCCTTATGACGATCCGATTGGTTATTCCGTTTCGGAATTTGGGGGAACCATGAGAATAAGCTATGTCCACGAATTCATCGTGCTTGCGGAAAAATTGAGCTTCACTGCCGCCGCGAACGAGCTTCATGTTTCCCAGTCGGCGCTGAGCAAGCATATCGCTGCCCTTGAAGCAGATCTCAACACCCAGTTGCTCAATAGGAACAAGCATCTGGTCGTGCTGACAAGCCAAGGGGAACAGTTCCTGGATGCGGCGCGCATTATCGACAGAACCTTCCAACGGGCAAAGCAATCCCTGCAACAGCAAGCGAGGAACGACTCCATGCTCATGGTGGGAGGATTGGTGGACAGCCCCGGGGAATTCTCGGTTCTTTCCCGCGCCGTGCAGATCATGCAGCAGCAGGACCCCTCGCGCATGGTTCATTTCGTGCCCGTCACCACGATGTCCGTGCGCACCCAGATCGTCGACGATGTCATAGACTGCGCATTCACGTCCTACGACTACGCATCCGCCCCCGACCAGGAAAAAGACATGTTCGAATACACGGTCATCGGCAAGATGCCCTTCACGGCGATCATGCTCAAGTCCCACCCCCTCGCGCAACGAAGCGCCCTGCACGTTCAAGATTTGGAGGGACAGACCCTCGTCCAGCTATCGGGACCGCGCTCGCACAGCGGCTGGAATCGCATCCACAGCTGGCTCAGCCGACACGGCGTGAACGCCGAAACGCAGCCGTACAACGTCTTTTCCCTGAACGACTACATCAACGTCGATCTGGAAGGCTCCATATTCATCCTCCCCACCATCGAGATGAGGAAAGGCGAGCTCCACGACCCCGTCCGCACGGTAGTCCCGTTCGACGACCCCGACGCGTTCTTCCCCTTCGGCGTGCTGCGCCTGAAAAACAGCCGCAAGGCCGCAGCCATCGAGACCTTGGCGGAGGCCACGCGCAAAGTGATCGCGTCCGACAGCGAATGCGATCTGCAATTGACCTGATCGGCACCAGCACAGCCTCCATTGCTAGTCGACGCACCGAAGAAATCGAAACCACATCGGACTGTCCCGACGTCAGGCGCGCCTCAATCCTGCAGCATGTTCACAACCATGAGCAATGCAATCGATCTCCCAAGAGCACCGGACGCCACCAAAGGGCGTAGGAAGTATACATAACAGAAACAAATATTGCTATTTATTGCGTTATATGCAATATTTGTTTCTGTTATGGGCAAGAAGCAGACAGCCGTTCCACCAAGCGCCCGAAAGGCGCTTGCCGCAATGGGCGAGAACATCCGCCTTGCCCGCTTGCGCCGAAAACTCAGCATGGCGCTCGTCGCCGAGCGCGCAGGCATCAGCGTGCCAACCCTGCGAGCCATCGAACAAGGCTCCCCCTCCGTCGCCATCGGTTCGTATGCAACGGTGCTGCTGGCAATCGGCATGAAGGACGAGCTGTCGCACGTCGCGGCAAACGACGAGCTGGGACGCTACCTGCAAGACCAAGACCTCGAACCAAAGAAGAGGGCGCCCCGCTCGGCAAGGTTCACGTTCGGACGAGGGGCGGAAAGCGAATGAGCGGCCGCAGCCTACGCGTGAGCATGGACGCGATCCCCTACCTTTCACTTGACAGGTCGAGTAAGCCGACGCATGTGGGGACTCTGCATTTCAGCCCAGCGAGAAACGGAGAGGCCGTATCGTTCGAGTTCTCCTCGACCTGGCTTGCAGTTAACCCGCTGACCAGCTTCGATCCCGATCTTCAACCTTGGAAAGGACGACAATACCTCGAAGCGGGCAAGCCCTTGTTCGGCGTGTTCTCCGACTCGTGCCCCGACCGATGGGGGCGCATGCTTCTTCAGCGCAAAGAGAACGAACGAGCGCACGCAGAGGGCCGTAGCGCCCGAGCGCTGCTCGAGTCAGACTTCCTCGTCGGCGTGTCCGACCGCACGAGAATGGGTGCGCTTCGATACCAAGAATCGGGAGACGGCCCCTTTCTTGCCGAAGATTCAGCCAACGACGTGCCGCCGTTCTCGTCGCTGCGAGAGCTCGAACACGCAGCGCGCGGCATCGAAGCTTCTCCCTCGAATGAACGGCGCGATTCCGTTTATCTCGACTTGCTGCTGTCGCCGGGATCGTCGCTTGGCGGCGCGCGTCCTAAAGCAAGCGTGCGGGATCAAACGGGCGACCTCTGGATCGCGAAATTCCCCTCACGGCATGACTCTTTCGATACCGGCATTGTGGAGTTTTTCACTCATGACCTTGCGCGATCGTTCGGAATCGACGTCCCCGACGCACAGAAAGGTCGATTCGGCCGCCACGGCACCACATTCCTCAGCAAGCGGTTCGACCGCATAACGGGAAAGCGCGTCCACTTCTCGTCTGCCATGGCACTCCTCGGAAGACAAGATGGCGCATGCGGCGCCGACGGCGCTAGCTATCTCGACCTCATGGAATTCATGCGCGAACAATGTGCACGACCCGAACGCGACCTCGAAGAACTGTACCGGAGGATCCTCTTCTCCGTCGCCGTATCGAACACAGACGACCATCTGCGCAACCACGGTTTTCTGCTGGGCAACGACGGTTGGCACCTCGCCCCCGCATTCGATATGAACCCGAACCCGCTGGGTCGGAGCCTTTCGCTGAACATCGACGAGGCAAGCGGCGTTCTTAGCTATGCGCTCGTGCGCGATCAGGCTCCTTATTTCGGCGTCAGCAACCGCCAAGCCCAACGCATGGAGCACGACATCAAAGCTCTGACGAAGAGCTGGCGAGCCCGCGCGAAACGAGTCGGGCTGTCATCTTCGGAATGCGATGCCGTAGCTCCGGTTTTCGAGAGAACGAAAGAATAACTGAGCGACGCTCGCAGAACCCCGAAGCCCTCTTCGAGGGCGATCCGTCGTTTGCAAGGGGGTTTGGGGAGACGAACCGCGCTCGAAGAGGGCTTCGGGTCGGAGGGGTGCGGAAAGGGCGGAACCCGGATGCTTCAAGTGGAACAATTCGCCCGGAGAAGGGCTCCCCCTCCGGGCTCCCGCGGAGGGCGCCGGCCGGGCGGCGCTCCCGCGGGCGGGCCGGGGGCCGCGCCGCCCGGACCGGCGGCGCGGCGGAGCCATCCTAGTAGAACATGAACACGCTGAGGCCGAGGTTGTAGAAGGCCACGCGCATGCAGACGGCGCCCGCCAGGGCGGCGACGATCGCCACCGGGGCCCAGAGCCTCCAGTTGCCGGAGCGCTTGCCCATGAAGGCCGCGGCCAGCGGGACGATCGCGCCCACGGCCACCGCGCCCAGCCAGACGAGCGGAGCCTGGGCGCCGACCGTCGCCGCGGCGTCGGCCATGGCCCTGGTCGGATGCGTCGGGTCGAAGTAGTAGCCGACGTCGGCGAAGGAGCCGGCGGAGAACTGCAGGAAGGCGGAGAAGGCGATCGAGGCGGCGGCGTTGAGGGCGGAGCCGGCCAACGCCGCGAGGCCGACGGCGCCGGAGCGCTCGCCGGAGCCCGCCGCGCCCAGGATCAGCGTGAACGTCGCCGGTCCCAGCACGCAGGCGTTGCCCAGGACGTAGAGGATCCACAGCACGCTGTCCCACGCGGGGCGGGCGGCCATGGTGTAGGAGTGCGCCATCACGGCGACCAGCACGACCGACAGCGCGACCGACAGCCAGGCGAGCCATTTGGGCACGCTGGCCCCGTCGTCGGAATTGCGCAGCATGACCAGGTAGGCCACGGCGACGACCGCCAGCACGACGATGGCGATCAGCTCCTGGGTGATGCCGCTCGTCAGGTGGCCGAAGCCGTTGAAGATGCGCTCCCAGTGCTCGAGGTGGAAGAACACCGCGATCCCGCCGACGGCCAGAAGGACGGCGCTCGCGATCCAGGCCGGCACCTGCGCCCGCTTGCCCGTCCCGAACGCGGCCATCAGCGCCTGCGTCCCGAACAGCCCCGCGCTCCACGCCACCAGCGTGGTGAACACGATCAAAGGCCACTGGAGCTCCATTATTCATCACCCTTCCAGTCGCGGTTGCGCAAGATGTACACGAACGAGGGGTTGTTGCCGACATTGGGAAGCTGGTAGACGTCTTCCTGCTCGAACGGCTCGACATAGTCACCAAGCCTCACACGAGCACTCGTCACATCTTCGTACGAAACGCCCTTGCCATCATGCTTGGGGTCGATGGGGCCTTGCAAGCTCTCGATGCCCTGCTCGATATCGCCGAAATAGCGCGCACGCCCATTGCACTGCGCTACGCACTGGGGCAGTCCTCCCTGGGCAATCTTCTGCTCGCACAGGGTGCACTTCTCCACCACGCGCTCCTCCTCGTTGAGGTAACGAACGTTGTAGGGGCAGGCCATCGCGCAGAACTGGCAGCCGATGCACTTCGACTTGTCGATCTGCACGGTGCCGTCCTCAAGCTTGTGCGAGGCTCCCGTCGGGCACACCTTCACGCACTCGGGATCGGCGCAGTGCTGGCACTGCACGGGAAGGTAGTAATGCTCCACATCCGGCCATTGTCCGCTTCCGCCGGCGATAGGATTAGGCCCGATGCGCAAAACTTTCAGCCAGAAGTCGCCGACATTGACGCCATTGGCCACCTTGCAGCTCACCGAACAGGCCAGGCATCCTACACAACGATTCAAGTCGGTGGCAATAACAAACTGCGCCATGGCCTACTCCCTCCCTTCGTATACCGGCAGCCATTCCTTCAAACGAGCGTCATCCGCCGAGGTGATGATCGGCACGCCTTTACTGTCGCAGGGCACTGGATTGCCGAACGGCGAGTTCTCAGGCGTCGCCTTGTACACGCGCACGTCGTAGCATCGCAAGGAGCTGGAACCGCAGAACGGATCGTTGTAGTCCTTGTACACAAGCTTGTTGACCGCAGAGTGCTCCCACCCATGGCCCACGTCGTCGATTTCGGGATACCACCAGGTATGCTCAAGGTTTACCACGCCAGGCGCGATGCCATAGTAGAGATCGACCACTTCTCGAATCTTGCCGTTCTCGTTCTCGATCCACACCCAATCTCCCTGCTCGAGTCCCAAACGCGCAGCATCATCCGGGTTCATTTCAATGCGCGGCACCGGCCACTGCTCGCGGCACCATGGCAGCTGACGATGCTCGGAATGGAAGTACACAGGATTGCGACGACCGGTCGTGCAGTTAAACACGTCGTCGCCCTCGAACTTCTCCGGCTCGGTCAGCGGCGAGACGTACGGCTCCCGAGCGATGGGCATGCAGTCGTCGAGCGAATAATCATAATGTTCGTAGGTGCTTTCCAGACCATAGCTTTCCATAACCGTAGACCAGATCTCAACCTTGCCCGTCGGCGTGTAAAACCCGGGCTTCCCGTCGGTCGGGTACATGGTGAACGCGCCGATTTGACGAAGCTCGCCCATTTCGTAACGATGGTACGTGCCCCATCGCTCCGGGTACACGTCCTTCGCCTCCCACCAGCCGTCTCGCTGGAACTTCTCAACATACTCATCCCAAGTGGGAGCCGGCTCGAAATCCCTGACACACCAATCCAGATGCTCATGCGCGGTCGGCCATTCGCCCCATTGGGGGTTCTCCTCCACGTTGTTCCAAGGCCTGCCCATGGCTTTCCAGAGCATGATGTCGATCTCGTAGTCGATCTTGCACTCTCCCGGAGGCTCGATGCACTTGCACGTTGCGCCAATGCCTCCCGACGCCCCCTGCGAACAGCGCGGCGACTCGGCTTCCAGCCAATGAACACAGGGCATGACGACGTCCGCCATGTCGAGCATGGGAGTATGCCACATGTCGATGACGGCGAGGAAATCGAACGTTTTGAGCGCTTCCCATCCGTAACCGCAGTTGGACATCGCCATGAAATTGCCCGACTGGGCGATGCCGCCGCGAATGCGATACGGCTCACCCGTGAGCGCCCCGTCCCAGATGGCTGTGGCTTCGGCCCATTTGTTCCAATACTTCAGCAGCGGATACTTGTCTCCACCGATCATCTTCTCATTGGCCATGAAATACGTGACACCTTCAGGAAGAGCAGGAACACTCATAGGAACAACGCCCGGAGACACCTCGACCTGGGCCTTCGTCTCGCCACGGTTGCCACCGGGTGTATCGTAGTTGCCCGTGATATGGGAAAGGATCATGAGCATGCGAACGAGATGCGTCGAGTTACCCGTCTGATCGGTAGCCAGCTGGAAGTGCAATCCGCCGTTTCCATAACGTGGATCTTTGCGTATCGCCCACTCGAGACATGCATCTTCGATAAGCTGAGCATCAACACCGGTCAGCTCGGACGCTCGTTCGGGCGTGTACTCCGCGCATCGCTTTGCATAGAGATCCCACACCGGGCGCACCGTCGTTTTCCGCCCGTCCTTCAGTTCAATTTCGAACTCGCCATAGATGGACGGATCGATATCGGGATCGAATGGCGTGGGATCCGGGAACCACGCCGTCGAGGTACCGGAGCTGCGATCAGGCTGCTCGACCATGAAGCCCGTCGTGGGCTTGCGATACGTTTCTCCCTCCCATTCGCAAGTATCGGCATCGAAGTACGTGAGATGGCCGGTGGGATCGTTCTGATGCAGAGGGTGGTCATCATCGGTACCAGCCAGACTGTCCCAAACCATAAAGCGTTTGTACGATCCGCCCTCTTTGATGTCGCTCTCTTTGAGCAGACGCGTGGACAGGTGTATCCCGCCACCGCCTTCCATGACATAACCGCCGCTTGGCTCGACATCCTCGCTGAGCAGGAATGGCGCATTCGTCCAGCGCTTCACGTAGAGATCATCGTACAATCTACGCTCAATAACGATGTTCGTCCAGGCCAGAGCGATATACGCATCGGTGCCGGGACGGATGTTCAGCCAATAGTCCGCCTCCTTGCCAAGAGCGCCTTGACGAGGGTCTATGAGAATATGGGAATCCGAACACTGCGACGCATCCACAACCGTTCGACAGCTGTCGTCGTAGTTCGAGTACTCGACCGCAGTGCCCCACTGGACGTACACCTTCGGCTGCATGACCGTTTCCATCCAGTTGGAGCCCATGTCGTCGGTCATGATCTCGGCCATATGGCGCGGCCCCTTGCATATCTGATAGCCCAAGAAGCCGTTCGGGGTATCCAGAAGCACTTTCAAATCGCCGTAAGCGCCCATGCACCATACGCGCGATGTCCCTCCGAAGCACACGAGCGATTCCCCGCCGTACTTGTCCATGAGCTCCTGAAACTTCTCAGCGCAAGTAGACATCGCTTCATCCCAGCTTATGCGAACCCAACCCGGATCTTCGCCTTTGGGGTTCGTACGCTTCATCGGATACGTCAGACGATCCGGATGGTAGGCGGCCTGCATCGATGCTTGCGACTTCGAGCATGAATGACCTCGGTTCGAAGGGCAAGACTCGTCTCCCTCGATCTTTACCACCTTGCCGTCTTGCACAGTTACCCACACGCCGCATTCCATCTTGCCGCAACCTCGGCACGAACTGCGAATGTGTTTGACCTCAGCCTGGGTCGACGCCCCTTCGCCTTCGGCGAACGCCGATGACGCGTTTGGCAGCGAAACAGCCGCTGCGGCAGCCGTCGCCATCGCCAGCTTGGAAAAGCTTCGACGCGTCAACGTGAGTTTTCCCATCATTCCCCCTTCTCTTTATACGAAATCAGAATCACGGAACGACAACCTTTGTCCTTGCTTTGACGAGGTTCTCTTTCTACGCAAGATAATTTATACTTGCCAGGGGTTGAATGAGGGAAACTCTATTTGCGCTGATGACGGAGCTTTTTGGAATTATCGATATTCCAGATTGGAATAAATATGCACATCGAGTATTTAAGGGAGTACATCGAGCTTGCCCAATGCCTTAACTTCACCGAGGCGGCCCGACGCAGCTGCATTACCCAATCTGCTCTGAGCAAGCATCTCGTCTCGATTGAAAAAGAGTTCGGAACCGAACTGGTAGCGCGCGATAGACATAGCGTCGAGCTCACCCAGGCCGGGCACGCCCTCCTGCAAGAAGCGCTTGCCATATGCGAGCGATGGGACGATGCCCGCCGCCGCGTCAACAAAGCGGCAGCGATTCCCATGCTCAGAATCGGCGGGCTTCTTCAAAATCCTCGCGTTCTGTGGATAGTCTCGTCGGTTCTGTCCTCGAACGACCAGGGCAGCGTAAGCATCACGTGCACGTACAATCAGACGTTCTCGAAACCGTTCATCGATCTGCTCCGAGATAAGGAGGTCGATCTGGTTTTCACGTATCAAGACGAGGATCAGGAGAAGAAAATTGGGGACGAATTCGTGCGCACGCCTATCTTCGACGACCCGTTCGTAGTCGTCGTCGACGCGACGCATCCTCTTGCAAGTCAAAAAAACATCCATATGGAAGACCTTGCAGAGAAAACGCTGGTCCGATTGTCGGGGCCGTATTATTCATGGGGCTGGGAGCACATAGAAGCGGTATGCACCCGGCACGGTTTCCAACCTAAGCAGCGGTCAGTTTTCACACAGCCGGGACTCGACTATTCTCTGGTAGATCTACAAAACGACGCGCTGCTCCTCTCGCAATCGGCTTTGACCGGACAGTTCTTCGCGCGCACGGAGACTCATCGGTGCATCCCTGTATCCGACGAAGACGCGCATTTCTCCATCTGCGCCGTCCGCAGAAAAGACGACCCCAACGCAGCGCTCAAGCTGTTCATGTCGCGCATCGCAAAACTAAGCCTATAAGACGCGAGAATGAACGCAAGAGAAGGGCGGCGCGCTGCCTGCGAGCCGCCCTCGACTCCTAGCGTTCGTACACCTGGTCGCAGCCGAGCAGGTCCTTCATGGAGTGCCAGATCTGGTGAGGGTTGCCCGGCGGGTTCTTGCGGGGCTTCATCGGATAGCGCTCCTTCGCGCCCGACAGCAGATCGACGGCGAACACCTCGTCGGACAACTCGAGCGCGCCTTCCGGGCAGATGTCGGTGCAGCAGCGGCACTTCACGCAATCGACCGGGCGATGCGTCACGCCGATCGAGCCGTCTTCGTCCGCGTACTTCGCGATGGCCCCGGTGGGGCAGAACGTGGCGCACATCTGGCACGACGAGCACTTCTCGGGATCGATGATCACATGGCCCCACAAGCGCGTGTCCATGAGCACATCCTGCGGCTGCCCCAACGAATCGAGCGCGGCCAGCAAACGTTCGCGGCGGTCGGGAATGAAGTGAGGCAGCGTGCCGTCCTTGCCCACCTTCACGAACCTCGGCTCCCGCCGCTCCTCCACACCCAATGCGTCCTTGACGGCGTAGTCGGCCGTCACCGCCGCAACGTTCTTAGCCTCGTCCTTCATGCTGGCGAAGAAACCCCGACGGCTTGCATCATAGCCCTCGTCACCTGACCGGCGAACGAACGAGGGGAGCTTCTCCACCAGGTCGATGCGCATATCGTTGTTCCAGGTTTCCAGCAGCGCGCTCGCCGTGTCGCACACGACCTGCGCCATCTCGGAACCCGAAACATGCTCGCATTGCGCGCAGCGCGCCTGCACGAGGCTCACTCGGTGCACTCCCAGCGCCGCCAGCATGACCAGCAAGCTTTCCTCCACGCGCCCCAGGCACGTGACGCCCACCACCTTCTCGGGGTCGTACAACCCGTCGGCCGCGGCAAGCAGCTGATCGCAGGCGATAACCACCTGGCCGTCAGCCGGGTCAGCCGCCGCACGACACGCCTGCAACAGCTCGGCATCGTTCGGGCGATGCGCTTCGAGCGCGCAGGTGGGACACACGGTAGCGCAGGTTCCGCACCCGATGCACCGCTCGGGTTCGATGACCAGCTCGTTGTCGTCGTAGGAGATGCAACCGCTCGTGCACACATCGGCGCACTTCATGCACGTTGCGTTGCGATTGCGCACAACAGCGCAACGGCCCTGATGAACCGTAATGTCGGCGCTCTGAAGTTGTTCGAGCAGACCGAGGAAATTCGTCACGTGAGCCATGACTTCACCCTTTCTCGTCTACCCCCTTGCACCGCACAGTATAACCACTTTCGCCGTCTCACGCGAGAAAAAACGCGCTTGACACCTTCGGCGAGCCTCCCCTATCATGTGGCCTTGGGGAGTCCGCCGGCACGCCGATCGCGTGCGAAGCGGACATTGTTTGCAAAAGTGGGAACCTCAGGGGTGAGGTTTCGCGGTGCCGTGCGCCGTAAGTTGCAAACAATGTCTGACGAGGGGCGGAACATGACTCACGATTCCACGAACCAGCATCTTTCTCTTGAACCCGACTACGACGGGTTCGATCCACTTGAAGATTTCGAAGACGATGCAGCCGAGACCGAAGGCCGCGCCGACGAGTTCGTCGCCACGGTGAGCGCCGCCGAAGACGCGCTCGCTCACGACGACGACAAGCCCGTCGCGCCTGCCACCTGCGAAAAGCCCGCCGAAGAGCGCATCGCCGACCTGCTGAAGGCCATGGCACCGCGCCGCACGGTGCTGCTGGGCATCCTGACCGCCTGCGACGAGCCGCAGCCGGCATCCGCTGTGAACGCTCGCGTCGACGAGCTGCAGGAGAACAACTTCTCGGTGTACAGTGCAGCCAACCTGTGCTCCTTGCTGGAGAAGGCGGGCGCTATCGAGCGCGTCACGGCCGAGGGCGAACCCGCGGAGAACATCGAAGCCGAGCCGCAGACCGTCGTTGTCGACGGTGTCGAATACCTGGAAGCCCGCGAACCCGTCGAGATCTACTGGCGCATCACCGAGCCGGGCCGCGCGGCGCTTGAGGCCGACAAGCCGCTCGAGCGCCTGCGCGCCCTCCTGGACGAAGACGCCGCCTACGCCCCCATCTACCAGCGCATCCTCCGCCTGTGCGCGGCGGACGGCGGCACCACGACGCCCACCATCAACAACGCGGTCGACCATGACCCGCTGGTGCAGAAGCCGCGCTTCTACGCGCCCCACTTCGTCGACCGGCTGGAGAAATGCGACGCGCTGGCCTGGAGGAAGGCGTGGTGCATCACCGATATCGGACGCGCCGGCCTCGATATGCTGGCAGACGTCGTAGACGAGGGCGCACCCGCCGCCGCCCAGCCCGAAACCCCCGAAGTCCCTGCTCCCGCCGCATCCAAGGAGGACTAGCCATGACCGAAGCAACCGCACCCGCAACCGAAGCCCTCGTCGACGAAGCGACCATGCAGGAGCTCATCAAACTGAACGAGCAGCGCGCCGCCACGTACGGCCTGCTGTCGCGCCTGTACCGCGTGGAGGTGGACCAGCCCCTTCTCGACGAGCTGCGCAGCATGCGCTTCCCCGCCAAGACGGGCAACGAGAACGTGGACGAGGGCTACCGCCTGCTGGCCACGTACCTGAGCAACACCTGGGACAACAGCGTCACCGACCTCGCCATCGACTACGTGCGCGTGTTCATCGGACACGGCATCGACGCGTTCTCGGCCGCCTACCCGTTCGAATCGGTGTACACCTCCGAGAAGCGCCTGCTCATGCAGGAAGCACGCGACGAGGTGCTGGCCATCTACCGCAGCGCAGGCCTCGACAAGCAGGACACATGGAAAGAGGGCGAGGATCACATTGCACTCGAGCTGGAGTTCGAGCAGATCATGGCCACGCGCACGGTCGAAGCGCTGCGCAAAGGCGACGAAGACGAGGCCGTCGCGCTGCTGACCACGCAGAAGAACTTCCTCGAAGACCATCTGGCTGCATGGGCCCCCATGATGACCTCCGACATGAAGCGCTTCGCGCAAACCGACCTCTACCGGGGCTTGGCGTACTTGACGGACGGATTCCTCCAAACCGATCAGACGTTCCTTGACGACGTGCTGGCCGAAGACTAACCGCGCGGGACCGAAAGAAGGAGCAATGGACAACAAGCAGGATAAAACCTACGCCGGCATGACGCGACGTACGCTGTGCTTGGGCGCAGGCGGCGCAGCGGTCATGCTGGGCCTGGGCGGGTTGAAGTACGTAGGATCGCAGCCCATCGTACGCCCGCCGGGAGGACAGGACGAAGAGCGCCTCGTCTCCGCCTGCATCCGTTGCGAGAAGTGCTACGAGATCTGCCCGCGCAACGTCATCGCGCCCGCCCACCTCGAAGACGGCGTGCTGAACATGCGCACGCCAACGTTCGACTTCTCTGCCAACTGGTGCGACTGGTGCGCCGACGAGCACGGCGGCACCCCGCTGTGCGTCAGCGCCTGCCCCACCGAAGCGCTCAAGCTGCCCGACGGGGCCACAGCCGAGAACACCATCATCGGCAAGGCGGTCATCAACACCGACTGGTGCCTGGCATATAAGCTGATCGGATGCCGGTTCTGCTACGATGCCTGCCCCTACGAGGCCATGGAGCTTGACGAGAACAACCGCCCCGTCGTAATCGAGGACAAATGCAACGGATGCGGCGCATGCGAGAGCGTGTGCGTATCGCTGCAAAACGGCTCCATCTCCGAAGGGGCCACGGCGAGCGCTATCGTCGTTCACCCGCTTGAAGAAGTCGAAGGATAAGGTGTCCTCATGAAGAAGAACTCCAAGAAGCTGCGCACCCTCGTCGCACTGGCCATCGTGGCCGTCGTCACCGTCGGCTTCGTCACGAACGTCGGGATCGGCACCATGTCGGCGCCGGGCATCTGGGATATCTCCATCCTATGCCCGCTGGGCGCCTTGGGAACGATGCTCGCCTCCAAGATGATGGTGCCGCGCGCCGTGGTCTCGCTGGTCGTGATGGTGCTGCTCATCGTCGTGTTTGCGCGTGCGTTCTGCGGGTGGATGTGCCCTGTGCCGCTCGTGCAGAAGTTGCGCGGCTTGTTCGCAAAGAAGCAACCCGTCGAACGCGGCGACGCTGCCGATCCTGCCGCGGCGCCGCTCACGAAAGTCGAGATCGACGCGCTGGGCGTTTCATGCTCGAAGGGGTCGAAGGATGGCGGCGGATGCGCGTCCTGCGCCTCCAAGCGCGGAGCCGCGCTCGATGCTCGCCACTTCGTGCTGGGCGGCGCGCTGGCGTCCACCTTCGTCTTCGGATTCCCGGTGTTCTGCCTCGTCTGCCCCATCGGACTCACGTTCGCCACCATCCTGCTGGTCATCAACCTGTTCTCACACGGCGATGTCACCTGGTCGCTCATCGTGGTGCCCGCGCTGCTTATCGCCGAGGTGCTGCTGTTCAAGAAGTGGTGCCATAAGCTGTGCCCGCTTTCGGCGTTCATGAGCCTGATCGCGAAGGCGAACAAGACCTTCGTGCCCACGATCGACGATGCGAAGTGCCTGGAAACGGCGAAGGGCGGCGCGTGCGGCGCATGCGGACGCGTCTGCGAGGAGGGCATCGACCCGCGTCATCCTCAGCTGTCACGGGCCGCATGGAGCGAGTGCACCAAGTGCCGCGCCTGCGTGGACGCATGCCCCGCGAACGCGATCACCATGCCGCTGCTGCCGCGGCGAACGCCGTCTACCACAGAACCTGTCGCCGTACCAACGAACGTTGCAGAGGTCGACGCGGAGGATACGCAACCCGTTCCGTAAGCCCCCTCCTGCGCGACCCGGCTCGCAGCTGCAGCGGTCTGGTCGCGCATCCGGAATCGGGCCGAGCCCGACCCCGGGCAAAAGGCGGCTTGGCAAGGGCTTTGGGGGACGAGCCGCCTTTTGCCCGGGAGCGACATCCCCGCTCCCCCTCCCTGCGAAAAGAGGGATGCCGCTTCCGGCCTTCATCTGACAACCACGACGTGGGAGGACGAAAACCCATGGCATACGAAACGACAAGCGAATCGACCGAGGCCCTGCTCGTCACCGGAGGCGTCGGCACCGGCAAAACGCAACGTCTCGTCGAGCGCGCTGCCGCGCTGCTGGCCGAAAACGCCGCCGCGGGCAACGTGCTCGTGCTGTGCGCGACGCCCCAGGCCGCACGCCTGTTCTCGGAGCGGTTGACAGCCCGCGTCGGTGCCAAGCGCGCTGCCGGCGCAACCGTCGCCACCGCACGCGCCTTAGCGCTCGACGTGCTGGCCGACGACGGCGCGCGCCGCTGGTCGGGGCGCGAGCCGCGACTACTGACCGCCTTCGAAGAGACGTTCCTCATGGAGGACATGAAGGTGAGCGGGCTGCGGCCGAAGCGGCTGCGCGAGATGCTCAAGTTCTTCTACCGCTCGTGGACCGAGCTGGCGGACGACGATCCCGATTGGCTGCTACCGGGCGAGGAGGCCGATGTCCATACGCTGTTGAAAGAGAACCTGGTCTTCATGCGCGCCGTCATAGAACCCGAAGCGGCGAACCTTGCTGCACGCTACCTCCGAGAACACGACGAAGCGCGGGCGGCGCATTCCTACGCGCACGTGCTGATGGACGACTACGCCTGCGCAAGCCGTGCCTCGCAGACGCTGGCGAATCTCGTCGCAACCTGCTCGATCACCGTGGCGGGCGACGCGGAAACCTGCATCGAGACATACGATTCGTACCCCTATGCCGCCGGAATCGACGAATTCCTCGCAACGCATCCCGATGCTGCTTGCGAGCACCTGGATGCCGACGCGCCCGATGCCGTCGAACGGGTCGCTCTGGCAAGCGACACGCCCGAAGCCGAGTTCGAACAGGTGGCGCGCACGGTGGCCGAAGCCGTCGCCGCAGGAACGCCCGCACGGCAGATCGTCGTGGCCGTACCGAACAGCGTGTGGTCGCGCAACATCGCAACCGCTTTGCACGCACGAGGCGTGCCAACCGAAGCGCTCGCCATCTCGCAGCCCCTGCGCGGCGACGTGCGGGACAACGCCCGCTGCACGCCTGCGCGCATCGCCACGGCCCTCAACCTCGTGGCGAACCCAGACGACACCGCGGCTTGGCGGTGCTGGTGTGGATTCGGCGACTACCTGGTGAACAGCGCGGCTTTCGCCAGCCTGCGGACTTGCGCGAAGGAGCGCAGTATCGGCCTCGTGGACGCTTTGGAGATGCTAAGCGAAAACGACTGCGAGCACGTAGTGGGCGCGCAACGCGTGGCGACCGCCTACAAGGACGGTCGCGCGCTCATCGAGCAGGTACGAGGATTGCGGGGCACGGCACTGCTGGACGAGCTGACGCGCATCGTCACCGACGGAGCGGAATCCCAAGCGCCCGCCGTTCTGCGCGAGCTCTGCCTCGAGCACGGCAACGCAGCCGATGAAAACCCGGAAAGCCTTTACGATGCCGATGCTGCGGCGATGGCGCGGCGCATGGCCGAGCGCCTGCTCGCGCCCACGCTGGAGGTTGCCGACGCGGTAGCCGTCGTCCCCTACGACTTCGCCTGCGGCTTCTCGCCCGACCTGCTGATCGTCGCCGGCTTCGTGAACGGTTTCATCCCCTCCCGCGACTATTTCGACGCCACGGTGACCCCGCCCGAGCGCCAGGAGAAGATGCGCGCCGTCGACGAACGACGCGTGCGCGCGCTCACAGGAAAGGCCGGCCGCGCGGTGGCGCTGTCGTACTTCACGTCCACCGACCTCGAAAGCGCCGGCAAGCTGAAGCTCAAGATCAGTCGCATCCGCCTCAAGAACGGTATCCGCACCTGCACTATAGAGCCCAGCCTATTCCTGGAGCAAATCGCAGCGCAGGAGTAGCCGCGACTGGGGTGGCTTTCGCAGACCCGCCGATTTGACGATCTCGAAAAGCACGCCTCAGCGAACGAGGCGTGTTTTTCGAGCGAGGATCGGTCGGGGCGAGCTATCCGGCGTCCACACTCTCCAGCAGCTCCAACAGCTCCTCCCGGTTAGCGGTCTTCGTTTTCGCATAAATGTGGTTGAGGTGGGTCTTCACGGTGTTCTTGGAGATGAACAGCTGTTTCTCGATGTAGGCGCCCGTGTGGCCGGTTGCCCAGATGGCCAACACCTCCTGCTCGCGCGGCGATAAGCCGCATTGCACGGCCACGCGCTTCACGCGGAGGGCAAGGGCGTCGACCGCGTCCTCTTCGACGACGGCAGGCGATTTGAGAGACAGAGGCGATCCCATGATGACCAGCAACGCCGCCATAAGCGACAGCAAGATGGCGATGGCCACCGATTCGGACGTGGGCAGCACATCGGTCATGATCTGGCCCAGACAGCTGCCGCCCCATTGGGCGAATCGCATAAGCGCCAGGCACAGCAGCGCCGACAGGCCGTCCTTGAAGAAGGAATCGATGAGCAGAAACCATACCAGGTACTTAACCAGCTCCGCCCCCACCAGCGCCACACTGAACGTAGTGCCGCCCCCGAAAGGATCAAGCGATGCCGGGAGCAGCGAAGCCATAGCCATCAAAGGAAACGCCAGGTAGAAAGCCAACATGGCGTTCTTGCGATAAAAGAGGTACGCCAACAGGATAGCGACGAACGACGCAAGCGCAGGCACGCCGGCCAGCGCGCCGTGGAACTCGGAAGACACCTCGAAACCGCCGATCACGCCGTTCGCCCGCGTCGCCCCGTAGCCGAAGAACGCGAGCGAAATAGCCGCCATCGGCTTCCAGGGAACGCGCGACAACGATACGCGCAGACTGTCGCCGTCCAAAGAAGCGGGCAGCATCCGCACCTCCGATGCGCCCCGTTCCCGTTCGCCCCGCACCGCGATTTCGAGCAGCCCGAACGCGCCGAACGGCAGCAGCACGGAGACCGCGAGCACCGACAGGGCGGGCAACAGCGAGATCAGGGCGAACAAGAGGAATCCGAGCAAGTACGCCGTCCCTGCGCACACGGCGGTGCGCTCCACGCCCTGCACGCTCATGCGCTCTTCCCATCCGAGACGCAGCGTGCTTCCCAAGCCGCTCAGCGCGAAGGCGATCAGCATCCAGCCCATCGGCGCCCGCCCGAAACCGGCAAGCGCGGCAACTACGATGGCCAGGCTCGACACGGCGGCGAACACCGCCAACAGCACGGTGCGTCGCCTAAGAGGAGCCGTCCTGCGCGCTAGCAGCACGAGCACGAGCGCGGCCAAGGCCGTCAGCGCCGCCTGCACGATTTGCGCCTCGCCCACGGGCGCCTCATGGCGCAGGTCGCCGAACAGCACCGATCCGTTCCAGAACACGAAGCTCCAAGCGATGTAGCAAGCCAGCCCCGCGCTATCGAACAGCATCGCGCGATTGGGTTTGGGGAACGGCACGGCACCGCCTGACCGGGAGGTCTTTTTCGTCGTATCGTCCGCTATGGAAGCGTTGCTGCGCATGCGGCACATACTAGCCGATGGAACGCGTTCGCACAAGGCGAACCCGTCCGAAGCGCAAAGCCGTCGAACGGGTTCTGGGAGAGGGAGGAACGTCAAGGCTGGCGAGCGTTATGCGAGCGCCGCCGCGTTCGCACCGGCCACGCGGCCGAACACGAACACGTCGGTGATGGAGCAAGAGCCCAGGCGGTTCGTACCCATCTTATGGCCTGCCTGCTCGCCGGCCGCGAACAGGCCGGGGATGGGCGCGGCGTCGCTATCGAGCACCTGCGCGTCGGTATTGATGTGCAGGCCGCCCATGGTGTAGTGCACCGACGGCTTGTACGCCAAGATGTAGTAAGGGCCGCCCTCGATGGGATTGAGCGCCGCGCGGTAGTTGAAGTCGGGGTCGGCGCCGTCCTTGCAGTAGCCGTTCCACTTCTCCACGGTCTTTTGCAGCTCAGCGGCATCGATGCCGAAAGGTTCGCACGCCTCGGCGATGGTCTCGCCCTTCGCCAGCTGGCCGCGCCCGAACAAGCCGTCCATCTCGGCCGCGTTCACCGTGGCGATGTCGGTGTGGTCGAGGCCGTCCTGGTTGAAGATCATGTAGCCGATGCCGTCCGTCTGCTCCTTGATGGCGTTGGAGATGACGTCGCGGCGCTCCATCTCCTCGACGAAGCGGTCGCCTTCCTTGTTGATGCAGATGGCTCGATTCTCCAGGCGCATGTTGCCCACGTACAAGAGGGCGCCCGTCTGCGTGTCGCAGGTGGGATACGTCTGGATGTACTGCATGTCGATGAGGTTCGCACCGATCTTCTCGGCCATGACGTGGCAGTCGCCCGTCGCGCCCACCGAGTCGGTGGAGAGTATCTTCTCGTCCATCTCGGGGTTGTACCTCATGCGCATCTCGACGTTGGAGCCGAAGCCGCCGGCCGCGAGGATGACGGCCTTCGCCTTGAAGTCGTAGGTTTCGCCCGTGGCCGTGTTCGTGGCCTTCAGTCCCACGACCGCGCCCGAGGCGTCCTGCACCAGCTCGTCGGCCTTCGTGTTGCGGCACACCTTGAGGTTCTTGAGACCCTCGGCGCGCTTGTCCAGCTTGCAGATGATGCCGCTTCCCTCGTTGCCTTCGGGGATGAGCGAGCGGATGACCGAGTGGCCGCCGAAGAAGCGCTCGTAGGGCTGCCATGCCACGCCTCCGTTGAAGATGAGCCACTCCATGGCGCCGTACGCGCCTTCGCAGATGACGTTGACCAGGTCGGGGTCGCCCACGTGATCGCCGCCGACGATCATGTCCTCGGCCATCTTCTCCACGCTGTCCTCGATGCCGTCCCGCTTCTGGAACCAGTTGTTCGGCACGGCCATGGCGCCGCCGGACAGGATGGTATCGCCGCCGACGATGCCCAGTTTCTCCAACAGCACGACGTTCTTGCCGGCCTCGGCCGCGGTCAGCGCGGCCGCGTAGCCCGCGCCTCCGGCACCCACTACGACGACATCCACATCGGTCGTCAGGCCCTCGGGAGCCTGCGGCACGGCCTTTTCGCGTTTCTTCCATTCGCTCGATTTCATGCCCGAGGCGTCGACGGCATCGGAGACAGCCGCGAGAAAGGCCATAGACGAAACCGTGGCGCCCGTCACCATATCCACGTTGAGCGTCTGGTTCTTCACGATGAGATCGGAAAGCACGTCGATGCCGGCGGTGCCCACGCCGTAGGACTCGCGCGACTTCAACAGGTTGATGCGGGCGATGGAATCGCCCTCGGTGATGACCTCGACAGTAAGCTCGCCGCCCTTGCCGTTGGCCGTGCCGGTCCATGCCTGCGCGCCCTCCCCCGCAGCGCCTGCGACCGTCGACGAGCTTTCGCCTTTCGGGGCGCAACCTGCTATCGCCAGCGTCCCGCCCAAAGCAGCAATAGCTCCACCGGTAATGAAATTTCTACGTGAAAGATTCGACATGACGCCCTCCTTGTTGTGATGGTGCTCGCTTCTCCCGAATATCCCGATTCGGTAGGCCGATGCTACATCGAGAAGGACGCCCACCGCATCGCCGCAGAGGTTTGAACCGAGCGCAATCTTCCGAAAACGCGCATCAAACCTCAGGGGTGATGCCGCTGATCTGGGAATACGAAGAAAAACAGAGGTGAGCCGAGGGGACGGACGGGGTCGACACCTCTTCCCCTCGCTTCGGCCGCTCCGGCCTCGTCCCGGGTGGACGCAAAACGGTAGCCATGACAATTCTCAAGTGCTCGAAATGCGCTTCTCGCTAGAAGCGCGCGCAAAAGGCCTGGTCGCATTTCGAGCCTACGACGATATGCGGCTTCAGGCGAGAGAGAAAATGTCATGGCTGTCGATTCGCGCCCACGTTCGAAGAATTCGAGCGAAGTTCGCCGGTTCGAGACGAGACGTTGACTCATTCCCGTTGACTCCCTGTGACGAGACGAAGGGACGGGGTTGACAGTTCATTACCTCCCTTCGCTCGTCCCGCGATTCACGCTCCCAGCATGATCCTGATGATCTCGTCGTTGGTGGCGCGCATGCCGTCGCGGCCGAGGCGGGCGATGCTGTCGATGGTGTTCTCGACGCCCTTCTTCACGATGCCGTCGCCGCCGTAGAACTGCTGGCCGTCACGGTACATGACGTAGCCCAGGATGCCCGCGTTCACCGAGAACGCGATCTTGCCGGCGCACGAGGGCTTCGCGCCGTCGCACACCATGCCGGCCACGATGGACAGCGCATTCACCACGGCATGACAGGCCTCGCAGTAGCCGCCGCCATCCAAATACGCGATGCCCGCGCCCGCCGCCGCGCCCGCGCACACCGCGCCGCAGAACGCCGACAGCCGCCCGATGCCCGTCTTCTGATGGATAGCCACGAGGTTCGACAGCACGAGCGCACGGTAGAGCTGCTCGTCGGAAGAGCCCAGGTGGCGCGCGTACACGATGAGCGGCACCGACACGGTGATGCCCTGGTTGCCGCTGCCGGAGTTGATGACCACGGGCAGCTCGCAGCCGCTCATGCGCGCGTCAGACGCCGCCGCAGCGCACGCGCACGCGCGTACCTTCACGTCGTCGCCGTAGGCGCCCAGCATGACGCTGCCGATGTTCGCGCCCCAGTCGCCCGCCAGCCCCTCGTCGACGATGGCGCCGTTGCAGGCGATCTGGCGATCCAGCAGGTCTCGCACGTCATCCAGCTCCACGGTCATGGCGAAGTCCCAGATGCCCTCCATCGACAGCACGCCGCGATCGGTCATCCCGTCGGCCGAGCCGCCTTCGGACGGCACCGCCACGTCGCGCAGCACCTCCCCGTCGCGCTCCTCGCGCACGATGTTCGTATGGAAGTCGGCGATGCGCACGAGCGCGCTGCGAGCGGGAGAGGCGCAGGCATCAGCCTCCGCGTCCGCCGCCTGCGCCTCCGCGTCCGAGAACACGCGCACGACGATGTCGAAGTCCAGCTCCGATGCGGCGCGCTCAACCGCGATGGACGCGCGCTCCACATAGGCCGCGATACCCGCAATCTCCTCGGGCGAAACCTCGGCGATCACTTCGAGGCTGCGCTCGGCGCGCCCCGCCACGATGCCCGCAGCCGCAGCGGCCTCGATCCCCTTCAGGCCGCCGGTATGGGGCACCACCACGCTCTTCGCGTTCTTGATGATGCTTCCGCTGGCCTCCACCTCCACGCGGGCAGGTTCCGCGCCCAGCAGTTCGCGCGCCCGCGCGGCCGCCAGCGCGATGGCGATGGGCTCGGTGCATCCCATCGCGGCGACGAGCTCCTCTTCGAGTATGGCCACGTACCGCCCGTATCGCTCGTCCGTCCGCTCCATGAAGCACTCCCTTTCGCCCTGCCCGTCGCATGCAACGCATCATGATAGCACCTCGCGCATGGCGCCGCGCGTCGCCCGACCTCGCAAACCGCGTTCGGCAGCCCTCCCCCGTTTTCGGGTATCTTCGTCGTTTTGCCTGGACACAGGCGAATATACCCGGATCCGCGCGATGATGCGGCTCCGCGACCCGCGTAGCATGCACCTCGTTGAAACCGAACGACCGAGGAGGGAATCATGGGAGAACGAACCATCAGCCGCCGCAACTTCCTGGCGGGAATCACCGCGACGGGCGCGCTGGCCGCAGCCGGGGCGCTGGCCGGATGCGCGCCGCAAGCGCAGGCCGAAGGCGGAAAGAGCGGCAAGGCCGACGCCGACGCGCAGGGTAGTTGGCGCGACAAGCCGGAGATGCCCGCCGACATCGCCGAGACGCTGGAAGCCGACCTCGTGGTGGTAGGCGCCGGCAACGGCGGGCTCGTGGCCGCCACCACGGCCGCGCAGCACGGCGCGAAGGTCATCGTGCTGGAAAAGGGCGGCAACATCGCCGCCGCACGCGAGGCTATCGGCGCGCTCAACTCCGCGCTGGAGCCCGACCATGTCGAAGACGTCCCCACCCTGCTGAACCATGCGAACCAGACCCAAGCGGGCGATGCCAACATGCTGCTGTACAAAACCTGGGCCGAGAAGTCTGGCGAGATGATCGAATGGATGAAGGAGACGCTTGAGCCCAAGGGCATGCTGTTCCCGTTCGAATGGCACAAGCCCGACGACCCGCACGCCTACTACCCGGCCATGTGCTATAACCCCTGCATGGGCGAGTACAACCCCGACGGCCCGAACTACGGCGCGTACGCCCACCTTGAAGTGATGAACGAGGTGCTGGGCGAGCTGGGCGGCGAAGTCATGTTCATGACGCCCGCGAAGATGCTCGTGCAGGACGAGTCGGGCAAGGTGTGCGGCGTCATCGCGGAGTCGAAGGACAAGGGCGTCATCCAGATCAACGCGAAGAACGGCGTCATCGTGTGCACGGGCGGCTACGGCGCGAACGACGAGATGCTGCAGGACCTGTGCCCCGGCAACTCCAACTGGTGCGTGCTGCGCGACAGCGTCACCGAGGAGGGCGACGGCATCCGCATGGCGCTGTGGGCGGGAGCCGAGCTGGAAGCGGGCGGCGCCTGCATGATCTGGAACCGCGGCATCATGTTCGACGACACCGAGTTCGACGGCTCCTACCAGGGCGGCGACATCTTCCTTCCCGGCAGCCAGCCGTTCCTCCACGTGAACGCCAACGGCGAGCGCTTCATGAACGAGGACCAGTGCTACCCCATGAGCTACGCCGGCGGCGCGAACCAGCCCGGCCACTTCTCGTGGATCGTTTGGGACGGCAGCTACTGGGAAGACATCGAGCGGTTCGACACCTGCGGCTGCTCGCGCCTGTTCCCCGCGCCGTCGGGCACCGCGTTCAACGCCGACGTGTACGACTGCGAGGCCATCACGAAGGAGCACCTCGACTCGTTCTGGCTGGAGCCGCGCATCGAGAGCGGCGCGCTGAAGAAGTGCGACACGCTCGACGAGCTGGCGAAAGCGATGAAGTTCGACGCCGACCAAACCGCCACGTTCAAGGCCACCATCGAACGCTATAACGAACTGGTCGCTGCAGGCGAGGACGTCGACTTCGGCAAGCCTGCCTACCGCCTGAGCGCCGTCGACGAGCCGCCGTTCTACGCCGCGCGCATCGCCGGCGAGCTGCTGGTCACCATCCACGGCGTGATCACGAACGCCGACTCGCAGCCGCTGCGCAAGGACGGCAGCGTCATCGAGGGCCTCTACGTTTGCGGCAACGACCAGGGCGGCTTCTACCCGCACAACTATCCCAGCAACTTCACGGGCATCAACGCGGGCCGCACCGCCACCTTCGCCCGCATCGCCGCCAAGCACGCCCTCGACGTGGCGTAAGCAGAACCCGAACCAACCCTCCCTCCCTCAAGAAAGGCCCCGATAGGGGCCTTTCTCAGCTTGAGAATTGAACAGGCGATGTGCAAAATCTTGCACATGCAAGAGTGTGCAAAATATTGCACACGCGGCGATACGGAGCCTAATGCACGAGGTCGATGAGCTCTTGGCGGGAGTGCACGTCGAGTTTGGCGTAGACGTGCTTGGCGTGGGTGGCGGCCGTCTCGCGCGAGATGACGAGAGCGTCGCGCACGTACGGTATCGATCGGCCGCGCGCCAGGAGGTCGAACACCTCGGTCTCGCGCGGGGTGAGGCCGCCGCGTTCGGCAAGCTCGAGGATGCGGGCGGTCAGCTCGTCGATATCGGCTGCAGGCGCGGGCGCGGATGCAGCTTCGTCGGCGTTCGCGCCGCCCGCATCCGCGCCCGCCGGCATCGACCGCTTCGAAGCGGCATCGTGCAGCACGCCATCCTCGTTGCGCGCGCCGAACGCGAACGCGCGGCCGTCGCTGAGCACGAACATGGTGGCGCCCACCAGCAGCGCGATGGACACGACCGCCACCTGGTCGAGCGAGAACACCCCGGCCGCCATGCCGGACTCCACCAGCACGAGCGTCACCACGCCCAGCAGATCGCCCAAGTGCACGAAGATCCATCCCAAACCGTACGACTGCACGGGCGTGGCCGCGCCCTGCACAGCGTAGCGCGCGAAATACATCTGCGTGATCAGGCAGAACGCGAAGCGCGCGGCGATGGCCACCACGTAGGCGACGTACGCGCCCGCGGTTTCCCCCAGCACGATGAACGCCGCGAAGCCCACCACGAGCGTCGGGCACATCCATCGGTACAGAAACGACAGCGACACCCGACGCGGCCCCGCCGTGGCCGAAAGACCCACCATCAGCATGAACGCGATGCTCACCACGAGCGCCACCTGGGCGGCCGTCGCATCCTGCCCTGACGACCCCGACCAGAACGACCCCTCCACGCACACGAACAGGCACGCCGCGAGGATGCCGAACCCGGCGCGCCCCATCGACTTCAGCACGCGCGGCAGCCCCTTCCGCGCGCTGTCGTGAGCCTCGGCGAACGCGCGCTGCTCGGCGGCGCCCCGGTACTCGGCGGTCGCGTCGCGCCCTTGCGCATCCCGCCACGACAGCAGCAGGCACAAGCCCGACATCAGGGGAAACGCCGTCACCACCACGAGCGCCATCCATCCCTGCATCGCCGACACCACCAGCACCAGAACGGCGGCCGCCACAGCCGACGACGGCGCGAGAAACTCCACTTCCTCCTGCGTCACCTTCGCGTAGTACTCGCCCCACATCACCCACATGAAGCCGCTGCCGAATCCCGTGAGCACCGCACCTATCACGAACAGCGCAGCCGTCGCGCCGAAATCGGGCAGCTCACAGAACAGCAGCGGCGTGGAAACCGCGGTGGCCAGCGGCGCGATCCAGAACAGCGCCGCATGCTGGGCGGGCGAGCCCAGCCGCTTCTCCAACACCACGATGAGCACGAGCATGACCACCGACATGGACACCGGCAGCCCCGTGAAGAACAGATCCCAGCCCGCACCAACCGCCAACGTCGAGGCCTTCGCACCCGTGTAGCCGCTCACCGCGTTGGTGTAGAACACGCAGAACACCCAGGCCAGCAGAAACGCCCAGCCCAAGCGCCGCAGCGGCGCGAACCGCTCGACCGCCGCCACGAGCGACCGCTCGCGATCGCACTGCGCGCTCGTCGTCTTCCCGGTCATCCGCCCGTCCCTTCCACCGTCATCCCATTCGGCCATTTGTACCACAGGAAGCCCCGCTTGGCAAAAAGTGCCCCCCCCCCCGACGCGTTTCGAGCTGCTAGAATGCCAGACAGTGGCAGATCCCGGCAAAGGAGGTGCCGTATGACCAGGAAACGCGGCATGGCGACGGCGTTCGCGGCGGCGTGTCTGGTTCTGGCCGGTTGCGCAGGACCCCTCAATCTGATGCAGGAATCGATCTACTGCGACGATGCCCGCATCGCCCAAGGATTCGACACGTACACAGTTGCGAACAGAACCGGCTCCCTGTTCGACAGAAAGATCGGCGGACTGACCGGCCTGGAAACATGGCTTCGGATCTCCGTCCCCAACGAAGGCGGGGAGTTTCGCGTCGACTACGATGCGACCGTATCGGACGGCGACTTCAAGATCGTATTCGTCGATGAGAAGAACGTTGATACCGTCTGCGAAGGAACGGCTCGCGGAAGCCGCGTCTTCACGCTCGACCGGGGAGAGTACGCCCTCAAAGCCGTCGGGGCGCATGCGAGTGCCGAAATCGCCTTCGAACTGCAAGCGAGCGAAGGCGTCACCGCCGTTGCCACGGGTGACGCGTTCGACGACGACCAGGCAGTGGATCTCGAACCGATTGAAAGCTGATGCCGCGGATTTGCCTGCGTGGACGCGAATGCGTTTCCACAAGAAGCGAACAACTGCCTAAGTCCCACGCTTAAAGCGCGAAAGCGTTTCGGCGAACGGCATCTGCACGTGATTCGCCCTTCAGCGCACAAAAATTGGCGACGTACGAGACTTGAAGGCCGTTGAACGGCCGTCTCTCGCGAATGCACCGCGCACTGCAATCGAGGGCGATTCAACGACCTGGGGATTCTTCAAAACCGATCAGAGTGGGCGACAAGAAAACATCGGTTCAGATCGCACGTCACGGGTTTTTGTGCAACAGACGCCTGACCCCATGCAAAACCAGCAGCTCTTCCCCGCCGCCCCTACCCTGCGGCGCGCATGACCATGCGCTTGACGTCTTCGCGGTACTTGGGGCGCACGAGGTAGTACGCGTAGGCCTCGAGCACGGTTTGGAAGGCCACGCCGCGGCCGACGATTTTGAAGTACCCGATGCCGTACTCGTCGTGCAGGTCGCGCACCTCCTGATCGGTGAAGATCACCGGGTGGCCCGGCTCGTGGTCGAAGAAATCGGCGCGCTTCGCAACGCACTCGAAGGGGCGCATCGCGCCCGACCGCTGATCCTCGCTGTTGTGGAGGTAGTGCTGTGCACGATGCGGGCACTGGTAGGCGCAGAACTCGTTCACCATGACCTCCACCTTGTCGCGGTCTTCGAGCGCCGCGAGAAACGCCGGATCCTTGTGGCGGTTGTAGTCGAGCACCACGTAGTCGTAGCGCTTCGTCATGCGGTTGACCTCGGCTGCGTCCGCCAGCGCGCGCGTGGTGGACAGCACGCAGCGCATGCCGTAGCGCTCGCGCACGTAGTTGCCCACGAGGTCGGCGTACACGATGGCCTCGGCATCGTAGCGGCCGGCGATGGCGAGCATCGCGTTCAGGTACTCGTCGCGCAGGTCGTCCTCGTCGGCCAGCATGTTCGTCAGCGTGAGACGCGCCTTTACGCCGTGCTCGGCCAAGAGCGAGAACGCCTCCTCCATCTGCCGGGGCGTGGCTCGCTCGCGCAAGAACGCGCGGCCGCCGTTCAGGTCGCACGCGGGAAAGCAGCCGTACACGCTGTCGATGCGCACGCCGTCCTGGAACAGCGCCGGGCGCTGCTCCAGCAAGCGGATGAAGAACAGGTTGAGCCCCAGCCCCACCGTGAAATCCGGCAGCGTGTAGTTGATCATGCGTTCGTTCCTCCAAAATCACCGGTCGTTCGTAGCGTCAGCGAGGGGCTCCCTGGTGCCCGAGATCGTGGGGAGGGCGAGGGCGAAGCGTACTTCGGTACGCGAGTCCTCGGCCTCGACGCGAGATCGGGTGCCAGGGAGCTCCGCAGCGTCGAGCAGTTCCGGCGGCCGACAAACCGCCGGAACTTCCCTAGAACATGCACATCTCCAAGTGTTCGCCGAGCGTCGCGTGCAGTTTATCGTACATCGATGAGGGCTTGTTCGGGGTCCAGGTTGGACGCTTCATAGCGAAGCACACGGCTTCCTTGCCCATGAACTGCTTGATAGGCACGCGCCCGCTCACCGCGATGGCCTGCTCGGGACAGATGTGCTCGCACAGGCGGCACTGCATGCAGGCGCTCGGACGGTGCACGATGCCGAACACGCCGCCCTCGTCGAGCTTCTTGATGGCGCCCGTGGGACAGAACACCGCGCACATGCGGCACGAACTGCACTTCTGGGCATCGATGGACACGGCGCCGATGACACGCGTCTCCACCTCGTCGGCCGTCGGTTGCCCCACGTGCTGCAGGTAGTTGTACAGCCGCACGCGGCGCGTGGGGACGAACTGCGACAGCGTCCCATCTGCGCCCACTTTGCGATACGCCGCAGGAACGGGCTCGGCCTCGACCATCCCCAACTCCTCGGCCACCGCCGCGCCAGCTGCGCGGGTCGATGCGTCCTTGGCCGAGCGGAAGAAGTCGCGCCGCCCCACCCCGTCGCTGCCTGCCTGGCCGTGCGACCCGCCGGGCTCCAACACGCGCTCGGGCACGCATTCCTCCAGGTCGATGGGCATGGAGGATCCGAACGCCTCAAGCAGGTTGCGCGCGCCCTCCACCACCTCGCGCACGAGCGCGCCGCCCGGAGCATGTGGGCACGTCTCGCACGAACCGCAGGCCAGCGTCGCGTCGAAGGCGCGGTACGCCGCCAACCCCACGAGCGCCGACTCGTCCATGCGCCCCAGGCACGGCACCGCGCACGCGGCCGACGCATCGTCGGCCGCGACGTTGGCCGCCTCGAGCGCCTGCTCGCACACGATGACCGGATGGCCTTTCGTCGCCACGATGGAGTGCTTGAGCTGCGCCGTCAGCTCGGCATCCGTCGGGTTGCGCAGCTCGATGGCGCAGGTGGGGCACGCCGTGGCGCACGTGCCGCATCCGATGCAGCGCTCGGGCTCTACGAGCAGCTCGCCCGCGCGGTACGCCAGCGCGCCCGACGTGCACGCCTCCACGCAGCGCAGGCAGTCGGCATTGCGGTTGCGCACCGAGATGCAGCGCTCCTCGTGCACGGCGATGGCATCGCTCTCGATCTCGCCCAGCAGGGCCAGCAGGCCGTTGATCAGGGACATGACCTACCCCCTTTCCGGGATCTCGTCGTCGACGGGCAGCGGCGTCGCCTGCGCCTGCTTCTTCGGCAGCAACGGGAACGTGATGGCGTGCTCGGGACACACGTCGGCACACGCGCGGCACTTGCTGCAATCGTTGAGCGTGGTCTCGCCCGCCGCGACATCGTGCAGGTTGATGCCCTCGGGGCATGCCTGCTCGCACAGGTTGCAGGCCTTGCCGCGACCCTCGCGCAGGCACTTCTCGGCGTCCATCTGGGGGCGGAACGTCCGGTTCAGCCCGCTGAACAGCGAAAGCAGCGCGCCCAGGGGGCAGAAGCGCTGACACCACTTCGGCAGCAGCAGGACCTCCAACGCGATGATGACCGGGAAGGCGACGACCGTCCACGTGGCGTCGCCGAACGCGAACAGGCGCATGACCAGCAGCACCGTGGCAAACGTGAGGCCGATCGGGCAGACGAGGCAGAACACCGGAAAGCCGAAGACGAGCGAGGAGCCCAACGCCGCCGCAAGGATGCCATGGCGGCTGTCGATCTTGATGCCCTTGGCTTTGCCGCAGGGGGAAGCGCACGCGGAGCAAGGGGAAGCAACCTTGCCCCCTTTACCCTCCTTGTCCCCCTCATATATTGTTCTTGCCACTTCTCGCGCAGTGGCCGCGCTCTTTTCTTGCAGACGCGAATGTGAGATAAGGGATGCGTATGGGGCGGAGGGCGCTTGCCGCACCCCCCAGGAGCCAGGCTCTTCAAAAAAGGCTGGCGCCTCCGGCCCGCAGGTGGACGCGAATTAGGCAGGATGGCGTGCGGCGCCGTATATCCAATGAGGTTGCGCCTGCGGTTGCCAGAGGAAGATCCTCTGCCTCACCATAAAGCGAGGGATCGGAGGACGCCATGATCTGCATCGGGATAGACATCGCCAAGAGAAGCCATGTCGCCAGCGCGGTCGACGAGGACGGAGGCACCGTCGTCGAGTCGTTCAAGTTCGACAACACGGCGAACGGCTTCGCGAAGATGCTGAAGAGGCTTCGCAAGGCTGACGCGACCCCGGAGAACAGCTTGGTCGGAATGG
>ERZ1673736.1007-NODE-1007-length-40279-cov-5.687997_pt1 | contig 40279 bp, 28 predicted proteins | sample MGYA00580212_ERZ1673736 | MGnify/ENA primary metagenome ERZ1673736 (study PRJEB41218, sample SAMN15661752) | gut metagenome | host: Homo sapiens | place: Canada: London | collected 2015-08-20/2019-03-30 | study: EMG produced TPA metagenomics assembly of...
TTTCAGGGCTTTGCCGTTTCCTTCATGGTCTACTAAAGTATAGGTACCTTTCGCTTCAGCCTCTCCGCCATTGAAACCTTCTCCTTCAGTCGGTTCTTCGTCAAAGCTAAAGTCTGCCAGAAGCGTCCATCCTTCCGGAATCTCCGGTGTCGGTACATCACCCTTCTCAACCAAAGCATCTTTTGCTGCTGCAAGATCTGTTACTGCCTTATCTACAGCATCCTGTGTTGCGTTCTCATCAACCAGAACTGCCTGCGCTGCAGCCAGCACTTCCTGATAACTTGCCCAGGAATCTGCCGTATACTTCTCTTCATTCGTCTCAGCATTGTTAATTGCTTCCTGAAGAGCAGTCTTGCTTACTTCAGCTTCCGCTGCTTCTTCTGCGTATACCTTAAACTCTGTCAATGTTCCGGTGAAATACGGATCTGCAGCATAAAGAGATTTTCCAATATAACCGCAAATGCCATCTGCCGTACCATTTTTCAGAATATCCTGAACAGAATGGGCAGTTGTAAACGTGGATTTCTCCTCTCCGTTTACCAAAAGCTTCATCTCTCCCTTGTCATATTCCATGCGAACAGTTACATAATCATCCGTACCAATCGTTCCGGCGCCGTCAAATAATCTCTCATTGCCTGCTGTAGTCTTAATTCCTGCACGGATAACATCGCCATCAAATCTTGGGCTTACAAATACATAATTTGCATTATCAACCGTTCCCAGACACCACAGCCAGCTGTTTGCTACTGTAGAAGTCTTGAATGTTGCCTCAATAGCAAAAGATTCTGTCTCAATCAGGCCTGCAGGAAGTTCAACGTATTTTGTGCCTCCGTCAAATACTAATACAGCATCTGCATCGTCTCCCTCGCCTTCTGTCTGGAAGTCTGCCTCTGTAAATCCTACATATTCTGCATCATTACTATTACCTGACTTATCTACCAGTTTACCGTCTGTTGCAGTCATATCATAAGAAGCAACTAACTTTCTGGTCTCAACCGGTTTCAAAACTAAGCTTCCGGCTGCTTCCGTAAGATTAGTCAGAGCCGCATCTACATCTGCCTGTGTTGCATTCTCGTTCGCATAAACTAATCTTGCCGCTGTAAGAGCTGTCTCATATGCTGTCCAGCTAGTAGGTTCATACTTGTCTGCTTCCGAAGCATCAATCGCTCCATCAATCGCTGCCTTAAGTTCATCTTTATTAGTTTGTACTACTAATTCTTTATATAGATACCATTCAAATGCTGCCGCTCCCATCATTGTACCATCTTCCAGTTTTCCCGGAGTCGTTGTTACACGGATCTTGGAAGTCTGTATTGTTTCAAAGCCGTAAATATCTGCAGCATCCGTTGCAGTTTTCGAATTATAAGTCCATTCGTTTCCTGCCGGAGTAACTTCTGTCCATTCATTTTCTGCATTCATATACTCGATTTTCACTGCCTTAGGGGCCAGAACTCCAGTAGTATCATCATACCAATTAATCGCACAAGTTGAAATTTCTACTGTTCTGTCTCCAAAATCATACATAATCCACTGACCTTCTGTAATTCCATCGGAAACATAACCATTCCACATTGTGTTCAAATCATTATCTTTCAAATTAGAAGCAGGCTGTCCCCACTCAGAATGAGCAATATTTGCAGATGCCGTTGCATACTCACGGATATCTATCGGTTCCAGAGCTGCTTCTGCTGCTTCAAGAGCATCTTTTGCTTCATCTACTTCTTGCTGTGTAGCGTCTGCCCTGTCAAGAATATCCTGTGCTTTTGTAAGAGCTGCCTGATATGGTGTCCAAGAATCTTCCGTATACTTACCTGCATCCGTCTTAGCATTGTTAATTGCTTCCTGGAGGGCAGTTTTGTCAACAGTTACTTTTAATTTGCTCTGTGCTTCTGTCAACGCAGTTACAACATCTTCAACTTCCTGCTGGGTTGCTTCCTCGTCTGCAGAAACCGCTTTCGCCTCTGTAAAGGCCTTCTCATAAGCCGCCCAGCTTTCTGCTTCATACTTATCCTTATCATCTAAGGATACTGCTGCTTCGATTGCAGCATTCAGCGCTGTCTTATCTGCTTTCTTTGTTAATGCATTCTGTGCTTTCGTAAGCGCTGCTTCTGCTGCATCTGCTTCTGCCTGGGTTACCTCCTTATTATCATATACCTCCTTCGCATCTGCGAGGGCATCTTCATAGGCCTTCCAGCTGCTTGGTGTATAATCAGCTTCTTTCCCGACTTCCTTATCAATTGCTGCTTTCAATGCATCTTTTTCTACATATTTCAGTGCTTCTGCCGCAATCTCTTCCGCCGTCATAACACGGCTTACAATCTTATAATTGTCAATCAGACCGGTCATATATTCTCCGCTCGTCCAAGTGGATTTACCAATGTAGAGAATACTGTTGTCTCCCAATAATTCAGGAATTGATACGCTACTTGCTTCCCGTCCTGCTTCCACACCATTTACATAGAGAATCGTCTCATCCTCTGCATAAACAACAGTGATATAAGACCACTTATTCTCGCCTGCCGCATAATCCGGTGAATCAGGTCTATCCTGTGCATTACTGTTGAAACGCTGTGCCGCTATCTTGCCATTATCGTCAAAGATTCCCAAATATTTTTCACTCCTGTACAGCTGCTGATTTGCATTCGGAGCTGCAAAGAATCCCCAGTTGGTTCTACTTTGTCCCGGATTAATCTGGAAGGATACGGTCATTTCCTTTACGCCTGTCAACAGGCTTGTGTCATCTTTTGCTGTTACATTCAGGAACTGGCTGGTTCCGTCCAGTTTCAATGCCTTTCCTGTGCCATGGTCGACCAGTGTATAAGTACCGGATGCCTTCGCATTGCCGCCATCGAAGGCTTCGCCTTCTGCCGGTTCTGCATCAAAGTTAAAGTCTGCCAGAACTTCCGGAATCTCCGATTCTGCCTTCTCTTTCAACGCTGCTTCTGCTGCTTCAAGAGCATCTTTTGCTTCATCTACTTCTTGCTGTGTAGCATCTGTCTTGTCAAGAATCCTCTGTGCTGCTGTAAGAGCTACCTGATATTCTGCCCAGGAATCTTCCGTATATTTATGTTCCTCTGTCTTAGCATTGTTGACAACCGCCTGAAGTGCAGATTTGTCAGCTTCTGCAAAGACTAATGTCCATACATCCGCACTCTCTGCATTGTCAGCAGCTACTACAAAAGCGCCGCTTCCATATGCAACATCACCCAGTGCAAGATACTTTCCGTCTGCATTCTTAATTTTGTAAGAATCAGCAGTTTCTTCTTTTTCCAGAATAAAGTTCTGTGCATCAGCTTCTGCCTTCTGAACTGCTTTACCTTCTTCGGAAATAGCCAGGAACAGACCGCTGTTCTTATTTTGCAATTGATAAAGTCCTTTTTCATCTGTCCGTATCAATGTCCAACGATAATTATCTGTCGTTTCACCCGGCCATGCGAGAGTCTGCATATCAACCTCTTTACTATTATCATCAATGCACAATCTCTTCAGAGAGTCTCCTGCTCCCGTTTCAACAAAGTATTTTCCAACAAATTCTTTTGTTTCCACTTCTGCAGATTTCTTATTTACAGTAACCGTAAATGTTGCTTCTTTTCCTTCGTAAGCAACAGTAATGGTCTGTACTCCAGGAGTATTTGAATCATAACCTGCAATGCTATAATCACCAATTGCAACTTCAATTTCTGATTTGTCACTGTACACCGCTGTTACAACCATTCCTTCTGTAGCAAGGTCTTCACCAAACTCATAAACCGTTTTTGCTGGTGGTGTAACCTTGATAGACTCAAGAACTGGTTTCTCTTTAAGGTTTCCCTGAGCTTCTGTCAACTCTGCCTCTGCAGTATTAGCCTCTGCCTGTGTAGCGCCTGCTTTCGCAATTACCTCCTTTGCCGCTGTTAATTTCTCTGCAAAGGTTGCCCAGCTTTCAGCCGTATAATCATCCTGAACTTTCGTTTCAGCGTCAGCCACTGCCGCCTTAAGAGCCGTCAGGTCTGTCCTTACACTAATAGAGAAGTTATCCATATATCCATTTGTATATTCTCCACTTCCCCAGTTCGCTTTTCCAATCTGAATAACACTTTCCTCACCAAGGATGTCTGTAAGTGCAAATGGGTTGCTTTCCGCTCCTACTTTCACACCATCCAGATAAAGAATAATAGATGTTTCACTTAATACCAGATCAACATGCGTCCATACATTTGCTGCTATAGTGCCTCCAACACTGGGCTGTCTTGGAACACCATTTAATGTACCATTATATCTTTGAGCCGTAATATTAGCATCTACAACCAGACCAACATAGTGTTCAGAAGCATACTTCTGTTCATTTGTATTTGGAGCTGCAAAGAACGGCCAGTTCGAACCCGTTCCGTCTGTCTTATAGTCAAAGGATATTTTCATATCTGTTACGCCTGTCAGCAGACTGGAATCATCTTTCGCAACAACATTCAAGAATTCGTTTTTATTTGCTTTTTCAAGCTGCAACACTGAACCTTTTTCATCATCCTGAGCAAGCAGATCCGCAAGCGCTATATCTGCACTTCCAGATACTGCTTTCGCGCCTTCACTTGAGAATCCTGTATCCACATCGTCAAATGTGAAATTCGCAATTGCATTTGGATAAAAATTGCCTAATTCTGACGCTGCTGCATCTACTCTCACATCTACAGAATCACTGGCAATTTCCGTCTCACCATCCATAAGTGCAGCTTTAATACTTGCCGTACCTTCTCCAACATATGTAACCGTTCCATTATCAGCTACAGTTGCAACCTCCTCATTAGACGAAGACCATTTCACTGCCACTTCATTTGTGCTTATAAAATCAGCATTCAACTCGGCAGTATCACCAACAACAGCCGAAGAAACATCACCTGAGATTGCAATGCTAGCCGCATTATCATATAAGTACTTCGCTTCTGCTGCGCTAACTGCCTGGTTGTAAACCTTCACCTCGTCGATAGAGCCGTTAAATAGCGCATCACCCCAGAACGTAACACCCAGATAAATATCATTATTCGTATTCGTCTCTGCACACGCTGTCGGACTTACCTCTCCCGTTCCAACGGCTGCGCCGTCTTTATATAGGGTTGCCGTTCCATTGTCTACTGACAAGATATACTGCTGCCATTCATTCTGTGTATATGCAACACCACTAATCGGCGTATGATAACCATTGTCATACTTTGACCATAACTTAAGTGCACTTCCAGTTCCTGCCAAGCCGATCCAGTTCTCAGGGTTATTATATCCCATAAAAAGAACTGCACCGTTATTTGCGACATTCGCTACTGGTTTCATCCATAAACTTATCGTATATTCAGTTCCCACATTATTCAGATTCAAATCCAAGCCATACTGTCCGCCTAAGTTCACAGATTTGCCTTCGCCATCTCTTCCAGTATCATAACTAATCTCTCCGTTATACTCGCCCATTGCAAGTGCTTTTGGCTCAGCTTCAATACTTCCCTGTGATTCAGTTAGCTTGTCTTCAAAATCATACTGATAAACAGGCGTCGGCGGCGTAATTTTATTCACTGCCGCATTGGAAATCAAAGCTGTTCCCGGAATTGACGTTGCCACAAATGCTGCTGCCAGCGTAATCGACAACGCTTTCCGCAAAAAATTCTTTTTCATTACTTGTCCTCCTTTTTATTTTTGCCAATACAAAAACCCTACCCTCCTTCGCCTCATATTCTCTAACAGATATAAAAAATTATAAACAATTTAAACAAAAAAATCTATATCTTTTCTTAATAATTATTAAAATATATCAAAAAGTAATTTTTTCTTTTTTAACACTTGCATTTATCAAAAACCTATTATATAATAGCTTTTACGTTGAGCAGATAACAAATTAATAAAATATTCGACATGCGCGATTAGCTCAGCTGGCAGAGCACCTGACTCTTAATCAGGGTGTCCAGGGTTCGAACCCCTGATCGCGCAGTTAGGAATCACTGTTTTTGGCGACATGAGAGCGTTGGGGGCGGTGATTCCTTTTCTTATGTATATATTACGCCCTTCCTGCATATATATAATGCCAGGGTCAAAAGGTCTTTTCCCCACGTGAGCTTGCTCATAAGCGGGGCTTTTGACCCCAACATCATATATACGCTCAGGAGGTACAAGCTTATGCATAAATTCATCCGCCGCAAAGATATTCCTTACATCATTCTCACGATTCTGCTGGGAAGCGTCTTTCATTTCCTATATGATTTTTCAGAACAGAATCCATTTACCGCACTGTTTACTCCTATCAATGAATCCGTCTGGGAACATCTGAAACTATTGTTTTTCCCTCTTTTTTTCGTTACAATCATCCAATACCATGTGATCCGGCCAATGAAAACCGCATTCTTCGGCTCCCGCCTTGCCGGGGCATGGGGCGGCATGGCATTTATTGTTATTTTCTTCTATATTTATACCGCCGTGCTGGGAACCGATCTTCTGCTGATGGATCTTCTGCTTTTTGTTATCGGCGTTTTTCTTTCTTTTTACCTTTCTGCACGCCTGTACCGGGCCTTTTGGAATACAAGCGAATTACTCATTCTGTTCGGGTGGCTGGGCAGCATCCTTCTTTTTTGGGGCTTCACCTGTTTTCCACCTGATTTTCTCCTCTTTTACCCGCCGCAGAAATAACTTTTCTTCCACATTTCTCAAAATTGGCGTATAATAATGCTATCTTATTCTTGTAACCGAAGAAGGGAGGATTATTTATGGCAAAAGAAACTATCCTGTGTAAAATCGAACATCATGCCGTTCTTTTTGCATTGTTGGCAAAATATGCCATTACCGGCAGCGGAGAAGCCGGAAGAGAGGCTATTTTAAAAGGCATGACAAAATACGGCAATGAGCGTGGCGCACGTATGGCGGCAAATGCCCTTGCCCACGGCGATGAGCTGTCTGTCATGACGAATCAGGCATATGGAGAATGGCGCCCGGATTATGACGGGCAAATGGATTTTGGCACGCTCCGCACCGAACCCACCTTGCAGACCTACATTGCCAGATGTGCCTGGTGTGATGCCTGGAAGAAACATGGTCTGTTAGATTATGGGAAATATTATTGTGTAAATGTCGATAACGCTGTCTACCAGGGATTCCGGCAGGATTTCGTCTGTACCCCAATCTCTGTTTCTCTGAGCTGGGGCGGAGAGCGCTGTGAATTTGACTGGAACCAGCCGCTGACAGGAGAAGAAGTCATTTCACTGGCAAAAAAGAAGAAATCGCTGGGCACCTCTTGCATGAAAGATTTTAATTTTCACACCGCTCACCTTTTACATACCGTCGGCAACACGTTAAAAGAAGAATTGGGAGATGCCGGAGAGATTGCGGTGGACAATGCTTTGAATGAGTATACTGAAAAATTTGGCCGGGAATACCTGGATGTATTGAAAGAGGTTGACAGCAATGAATTTTAATAGTTATCTGAACCTGTCAGACGGTATTTCCAACCCTATTACCGACTGGCTGGCCGCACATGAAAAGGATATTATACATACGGCAGACTATATTTTCCATCATCCGGAACTTGCTTATCAGGAAAAGGAATCTTCCCGATGCCTGGCTGCTTTTCTGGAAAAAAACGGATTTAAGATCACCTGGAATATTGCTGGAATCGAAACAGCATTTACCGCAGAATGGGGACATGGAACGCCCGTGATCGGGTTTCTTGCCGAATACGATGCTCTGGCAGAACTGGGACATGCCTGCGGACATAACCTTTTGGGCACGGGCGCTGCTGCAGCCGCATGCGCTTTGAAAGCCGATATGGAAAAATCCCCGGATGCTTCCGGTACAGGCTGCACAATCCGCGTGTACGGCTGCCCGGCAGAAGAAATTATGTCAGGGAAAATCATTATGAACCGTCATGGTGCATTTGACGGTCTGGACGTGGCTGTCACCTGGCATCCTTTCGATACAAACCGTGTCAGCAATGACATCTGGCAGGCACAGGACATTAAGAATTACATTTTCCACGGTGTCAGCGCCCATGCTTCCAAATCACCGGAAGAGGGTAGAAGCGCCCTGGATGCCGCCGAACTTATGAATATCGGCGTCAATTACCTGCGCGAGCATGTGCCCGGCGATGTCCGTATGCACTATGCATATGCTGATAACGGACGTCCCGCAAATGTCGTCCCGGATTATGCTAAAACCAATTACTTCATCCGTTCCAGCAAGCGCTGCCGCACGGAGGACGCCAGCGAGCGAGTCGACAACTGCGCCAGAGGCGCCGCTCTGATGACAGGGACTTCCGTTGAAATAGAGCTTCTCGGAAGCTGCAAGGAGATGAAAGTGAACCGCATACTGGCGGAGATTTATTACAAAGCAATGTCAAGAATCCCTACACCGGAATACACTCCCGAAGAGCTGAATCTGGCGGCTGAAATTAGCAAAGAAGCCGGACTCAGCAATGGAGAAAATTACTTTGGCGGACTGGAGCCTTTGGAACCGGAGCCGGTGCCCATTGCTATCGGCACTGACGTATCGGAAGTCAGTCACGTGATTCCCACCATTACATTAAGCGCCGCGACCATGTGCAAGGGCACACCGCTGCACCACTGGGCTGCCGCCAGACAGGCCGGAATGAGCATCGGACAAAAAGGTATGCTGTACGCGGCAAGATGTATGGCGGAAGGCACAAAATTATTGCTTTCAAAACCAGAGAATCTGCAAAAGGTCTGGGAGTATCACTTAAACACACTCGAAACAAAAGAAAGGAGTTTTCTATGATTACGAAAAAAATTGGTATTATCGGCTGCGGCAATATGGGAGGAGCTATCCTTTACGGAGCCTTGGAAAGCGGAATTATCACCTGTGAGCAGGCATATGTCTATGACATCAACCCCGCCATGATGGATAAGGCAGAAAAATGGGGCGTGAATCTTGCCAAAAGCGATGCGGACGTCTGCCAAAAAAGCGATATTGTCCTTCTTGCCGTAAAACCGCAAAATGCGGCGGAAGCACTTTCCCAGTGCCAAAAAGAACTGGACGGAAAGGCTATGATGTCCATTGTTGCCGGAGTTACCGTAGAACGCCTCCGAAATATGATAGACGGGCTTCCAAGAATTCTTCGTATTATGCCAAATACCCCCGCAATGGTATTTGAAGGCGCTTTTGCCCTCTGTTCTGACAATGATTTTACGGAAGAAGAATTGGATGCGGCAAAGTCAATCTGCGAAGCAATCGGTATTGTAGAATTGGTTCCCGAACATCTGATTGACGCTGTATGCGGATTAAGTGGCGGCGGTCCGGCTTATGCCGCAATGTTCATTGAAGCAATGGCAGACGGAGGTGTAAAGCAGGGACTCCCACGTGCCACGGCATACCGCCTGGCTGCCCAGACCTGTCTTGGCACCGCCAAAATGATTCTGGAAAAAGGTATCCACCCGGGTCAGCTCAAAGATATGGTAACCTCTCCAGGCGGAACTACAATTGAGGGCTGCGAAGCGTTGGAACGCGGCGGTATGCGATACGCTGTTATCGACTGTATCAATGCAGGAACCGAAAAGTCAAAACGCTTGTAGATTCCCTCTGGAACTTTCCTATAAAAAACAGAAAACCGCAGATTCATCTCTTTTCATTGAATCTGCGGTTCTTCCATTTACCTTCTCTTCTTACTCGCCTTTAAAGAAATTCATGATCCTTGTCAGAAGTCCATCTTTAAATCCACTTTCACTTACGGTGCTGTCCGTAATCACATTCTCACCCAGCGCTTCATCATTTGTCTCACTCAGGATTCCGTCTCCGGAGCCTACAAAAAATGTTTTAATAGAATTCCATACACTTGACAATCCGCTAAGTTCTCCGCTCAGATTATCCAGGGTATCTTTCAATGCACTCACATCATAATCATACTGAGAAATCTTCTCCATCAATGCGACAATCTGCGACCTCTGCTCTTCCGTCAACTCAGCATCATACTTTTCGGCAATCGTATCCACCGCGTCGCCGATTTCTTCCGCATCCGTATATCCCTTGTCCAGAATCTCCGTCTTAACATCATTCATAATCTCAGAAGCGGTCTCCTGTCCAAATGCATCTGCAAGCGCCCCTGTCGTAATCAGCTCTTCCACAGCAGCTTCTTTCTTTCCTTCATCCAGACTTTCTCCACTGGCTGTCTCATAAGCCATCATAATACCTGTCAGTGCGCCTGTGCCGGACACTTCAAACGGGCACGCTGCAACCACATTACAATTCTCCATTCCTGCGGTCGTTAATGTACTCGCAATCATCGCACTCGTAACAAAATTCAAATTCGCCGTCTTTACTTTAATCCCTCCGGATTCCGTTGGTTCAACATAAGCACAGCTATTCGTTGTTGCTCCGATCTGCTCATCCGTCGCAATGCCTTCCATATATTGTACTTCGTCCGCATGTGTGACAATAATGGTTCTCACTTCATCCGCTTCTACACCAAAGTAAGAATACATTGCGGCCCTCTGTTCTGCTGAAAGATTCTCTCCAAGTGTTACTACATTATCACTCGCGACTTCATTATCTTTCTCTTCATCCGCATCTTCTTTATCTGCGCCTTCTTCATCCTGATTGGTTGTCGCTTCTTCCGTATCTGCCGTATCTGAAGATTCTGCAGAAGACGGTTCTTCCGTTTTTACACTGTCGCCAACTGCCGCTCCACTCTCTGTACCATCCGCAGCGGCGCTGTCGCTTCCTGCCTGCTCGGATACTCCATCGGTAGAAGCCGAGTCGCCGATGACTCCTCCTTCTGCCTCCTGCTCTGTTGTCTCCTGAGCGGCATCTGCGGATGTCTCGGCTGCTCCCGCAGTCATCGGCATACCCGCCGTCATCAATACTGCCGCCATCAAAAGCGGCAAAATCCTTCTTTTTTTCATAATATCCACCCTTTTTAATTATTTGCAAATTATACTTTACCCTTCATAATATAGCATACTCTTCCTGCATTGTACATGAAAGATTTCTTAAGTTTATTTAATGATTTTCCAAAATTTTCGGTCGCTCTTCATGGCATAAACCACGTCCGCCGCGTTCATTGTGGATTTCCGGTGAGACACCAGCACCACCGTTTTATCACCTCTGGATTCCTTCAATGATTTTAAAATAATTCCTTCGTTCAGGGAATCCAGATTGCTGGTCGGTTCGTCCAGAAGGAGCAACGGTGCGTCGTGCAGGAATGCACGCGCAATCCCGATTCTCTGTTTCTCACCGCCGGAGAGGGTATCGCCCAACTCCCCGACTTCCGTGTCGTATCCATGCGGAAGTGTCAGGATAAACTCATGGATAGAAGCCTTTTTCGCCGCCTCCACAATCTCTTCCCGCGTCGCCCCGGGCTTTCCGACCGCAATATTATTAGCGATAGAATCATGGAACAGATACGTCTCCTGCGTCACATAAGATTCCACGTCCCGCAGATTTTTCGTATTAATTCCGCGGATGTCTTTCCCGGAGATTCGGATACTTCCGCCGTCCACATCCCAGAAACGCATCAAAAGCTTTAACAGGGTAGACTTGCCGGAGCCGCTGGCTCCATGGATTCCCACAACTTTTCCCTTTGGAATCTCAATGGAGTAATCCTTCAGAATCTGCTCCTCCTCATAAGCAAAATCTACGTGCTCTGCTGCCGCGCCGTCAAATGCCGTCTCTTCTTCTCCGCTGACTTCTCTGACCTGCGGCTCTTCCTCCAGCAGGGACAGCACCCGTTCCCCGGCCGCCAACGTCTGGTTCAGATTATTGGACAGACTAGAGAGCGCCGTCACCGGTCCGAAGGATCCCATCATGGCAATCACCGCAATCAGCGCCTCTTCGAAACTGACAGCGCCATTTCCAAACTGCAGAAGCATAAAGAAGAGCATCCCAAAGGAAAACAAGAGGATCACCAGATTGGTAAGCGACCCTTGCGCCGCTTCCCGACGGTTCAGCTTCTTCTGCATTTGCCCTAAATCTCTGGAACGCTCATCCATCTGCTCCATCCGCTCCTTGCCTCTGCCGTACTGGATCGTCTCATCCAGCCCCCGCAGAGAATCCAGGATAAAGCTGTTCAAATCCCCGAATGAATTGCGGAACTCCATGCCGTCCTGCGCGCCTTTTCTCCCGTTCCAAAGCGGGATCACCGCACCTACGATCAGATAGCCAAGCAGCGCGATTACACCTGCAGGCGCATACTGCGCGCCGATAAAGAATACCATCACAAACGACGTCACAACTGCAATCGCGATTGGCGAAATTGTATGTGCATAAAAAACCTCCAGAAGCTCGATATCCGACGTAAGGATTGAGATCAGATTTCCCTTATCCCTTCCCTCCAGCTTTGCCGGACAGAGCTTCCGAAGCGCTGCAAATACTTTATGCCGGACAATCGCCAGCAATTTAAACGCGATAAAGTGATTACAGTACTGCTCCCCGTAATGAAGCACGCCCCGCAGAACCGCCAGCACAACCAAAAGCGCCGCCATACTGCCCGGAGACCGGGACAGAAAAAATCCCACATTCGCCGCGTCCGTGCTCAACCCTATCAATGTGAAGAGTCCATGCAGCAATCCATAGCCCGCGAGAATTGTAAGGAAAATTGCGCACAGATACCCCAGAACCCCAAGAAGGACAGCCAGGCACATCAACGGAAGCAGCGGCTTCACCAGGCCGACAAGCTGTCCCATAATAACAATTCCTTTTCTGCGTTTCTTCTCTTCCATTACTCAGCCGCCTCCTTTCCGTAAGCCTCCAGTTCCTGCTGATATCGATACAACTGTGCGTACGCCCCGCCGGAACGCATCAGCTCCGCATGAGTGCCGGACTGCTCTACGCGCCCATCTTTTAACAGATAAATCCGATCCGACTCCACTACATTTGCCAATCTGTGGGAAATCAGAAGGATGGTCTTAGACTTCGCCAGCTCTCGGATCACATCCATAATCATCTCTTCGCTTTCCATATCAATATTAGACGTTGCCTCATCAAAGATATAGACCGGCGTATCGTGGAGCAAAGCCCTCGCCAGCGCCAAACGCTGCCGCTGGCCGCCGGAGAGATTGCTCCCCATTTCCAGAAGCATGGTATCAAGCCCCTGCTGCTCCTCCACAAATCCCAGCAGATTCACCTTGTCAAGAGCTGCCCGCATCTCCTCTTCCGACGCGTCCGCTTTACCCATCTTTAGATTCTCCCGAACTGTCCCCTTAAATAAATAACTGTTATGGGACACCAATGTAATGTGCTCCATCAGACTCTTTTCCGACACATCCTTAAGCTCCATTCCCTGAATGGTAATGCTGCCCCGGTAGCCTTTATTTCTCCCCATCAGAAGCCCTGCGATTGTGCTCTTCCCACAACCGGAGGTTCCCACAAGGGAAGTAAAACTCCCCGCCTCAAATTCCATAGACACGCCATCCAGAATATCCCGTCCTTTCTCGTAAGCAAAACTTACATTTTCCAGCTTGATACAGACTGCCTTCTCTTCAAGCTCCCTGCCATCCCTCTCCGGCTCCGGCAGATCTAAAAGTGCGAAAATCTTATCGCTGGCTGCCATCCCGTTCATAGCAATGTGGAAAAACGAGCCCAGAAGCCGCAGAGGAATAAAGAACTCTGACGCCAGCAGGATAATCATAAGTGCACCTCCGAAGCTTACACTTCCCTTCGCAAATTCCGAGAGCGTCACAATCATCCCCACCGCCGCACCGCCGTAAGCAATAATATCCATCACACTGGTAGAATTAAGCTGCATCGTCAACACCTTCATAGTAATCCGGCGAAAACGCTGAGACTCCTCGTCCATTTCCTCCGCCTTTCCTTCGTCTGATTGATAGATTTTTAGCGTTGTCAGACCCTGCAGATTTTCCAGGAAAGAATCCCCAAGCTCCGTATAGATGCCCCAGTACTTATTCAAAAGCTTTTTGGCAAATTTCTGCACTGCCACAATGGATATGGGAATCAGCGGCACACAGACAAGAAGCACCAGGCTCGCCTTCAGATCCACAAAAGCAAGGATGACAAAGAGGGTCACCGGAGCCAGCAGACTGTAAAATAACTGTGCCAGATATCTTCCGAAATACGTCTCCAACTGCTCGACGCCTTCCGCCGCCATCTGTACTACCTCAGAGGTAGCGGCATTTTCCCGGTAGGAAGCGCCAAGCCTTAATAGTTTCCCGTAAATCTTCTCCCGCAGGATCCGCTTCACATCTACGCTCGCTTCGTGGGAGGCATAAGAAGCCTGCCGATCGCAGAAGAATCGAAGCAGGATTGCCGCAAGAACCAGCGCGCCGTAAGACGCCATTCTGTTCCCCGTAAGTTTCCCGAACAGCGCCCCCTCAAGAAGCATCGCTGCCGCATAGATCATCACCACCTGGCAGAGCAGAGACATCCACTTCCACGCGACCTGCAGCACGATATATTTTTTTGCATGAGACAATAATTTTACCAATCTTGTTTTTATCATGATCCGTCTCTTTCCTCTCTTTTTATTCCACCGCTGCCTCTGACCGCCGGATCGTTTTCACCCGGAAGAAGAAGTACAGCAGATGGCACACCCACACAATGGTGATACACACTCTCCCAATCGGCACATTTTTCATACAGAGAAATGCAACCGCCATAACTACTGTCACCATGCCGACAATCTTGAGCTTCGTTGCCATCGTCATAGAACGGTTCTTTACAAAGCTGTCCAGATGCTTCTTATACAGATTTGTACTGAGAAACCAATCATGAAGCCGCTTCGAGCTTTTCGCAAAGCAAAATACAGTCGCCATATAAAGCGGCACCGTCGGCAGGACCGGAAGCACGATCCCCACCGTTCCCAGCCCCAGACAGAAAAAAACCAGCAGGACCCAAAAAATCTTAAATGGATTTGTATTCATTATTCCTTACCTCTTTCTATTTTTAAACAGTCAACACGAAGATCTGTCCTTCCACCTTCGTTACTTCCAGCCGGATGCCATAAAGCTCCTGAATGCTGTCCGGGTTGATGACCTCCTCCGGAACGCCGTCCACCGTCACATGACCGTCCTTCAGTCCTACCACCCGGTCAGAAAATGCAATTGCCTGATTGATGTCATGCAGTACCATGACAATCGTAATGCCGTATTCACGGTTCAATTTCTTCACCAGCTCCAGAATCTCAATCTGATAGCGAATATCCAGATACGTCGTCGGCTCATCAAGAAACAGTATTTTCGTATTCTGTGCCAGAGCCATAGCAATCCACACCCTCTGCCTCTGGCCGCCGGATAGCCTTGCCACTTCCCTGTCCCGGTAAGCGAGGATTCCCGTAACCTCCATCGCCCACTCTGTCAGCCGCTCATCCTCCTCCGTTCGGCTCTGCATCATTTTCCGATGAGGCGTGCGCCCAAAGGATACCAGTCGTTCCACCGTAATATCGTCACTTGCCGTATTGTACTGCTGCACAATCGACACCTGGCGGGCAAATTCCTTCAAATTCAAATTTTGTATATTTTTGCCTCTCAGGAAAATATTTCCCTTTTTCGGGTAAAGATTCTTCGTCATCAGGGAAAACAGCGTAGACTTACCGCAGCCATTTGCACCCATAATCGTTGTAATCTTACCTTCCTCAATCTTAACGGACACGCCCCGAAGCACGCTGTTCTTCCCATAAGCAAAGGATAAGTCCCGGACTTCCATCGCCGGTTTCTGTGTGTCTTTAGTTTGCATACTTCTTCGACCTCCTCAGCAGAATGATAAAGAACGGGCCTCCGACCACACTCATAATAATGGACGCCGACACCTCGTAAGGAGACGCAATCGTCCTTCCGATAGTATCTGCCAGCAAAAAGGTAAAGGCGCCAAGCAGCATAGAAAACGGCACCAGCTTCTTATGGTCGCTTCCCACAAGAAGCCTTCCGATATGCGGCACGATCAATCCCAGAAAACTGACCGTTCCTACCACTGCGGTAGATATACTGGCAAGCAGCACCGCAATCAGCGAAATTACAATCCGCATGGTATTTACATTGACGCCCAGACTCCGGGCCGTCTTATCCTCCAGCGCCAGAAGGTTGCAGGTTCTGACAAATATAAGCGCCAGCACAAGCCCAACCACCACATAGGGAAGCAGCGTATAGACATCGTCCCATGTCTTCATGGTAATATTGCCGTTGACGATAGACGCCACTCCCGACATATTTCCGCCGTTCATAGCATTAAGGGCGCTTGAGAGTCCCGAGAACATCGCCTGCACCGCAACACCCACAAGGATGATCCGAAGAGGGCTTAAGCCTCCCTTCCACGACAGCGTATACACTAAGAAAAATGCCAATACGCCGCCGCCAAATGCAAAGAGCGGCGTAAAAAAGTAAAGCGACGGGGCAAATGCTGTAACCAGCACCGCCGCAAAGCTGGCTCCGCTGGAGATGCCAATAATCCCCGGGTCTGCCAATGGATTCTTAAGCACCGCCTGAAACAAAACACCGGATACGGCCACCGCCGCCCCTGCCAGAATGGAAATCACGATACGTGGGAAACGCAGGTCATAGATGGTTGCCACATCCTCATTGTACTCCACAAATAATCCCCGAAGCAGCTCCGGGAAGCTCACTTTCAGGCTTCCAATATTCACTGCCGCAACGAAAAGCGCCACAAGAAGAATCCCTATAATAAGGAAGGAAAGCGCCGCCCGCACCGTCTTCTTTTTCGTACTCATCAGTTCCCGCCTCCCTGTGCTTTCTCACTGCTCTCCTTCGCCTTTTCCTCGTCTTCTTCACTCTCCGGGTAGAGAATCGGCTGCAGTTCTTCCAGCGCCTCCGGGTAGCGGAAGGTCGCGCTCATGCCAAACAGTTCGTAACTCAGGTAATAGACCTGATCATTCTGTACCGCGTCAAAATGCTGCCAGATGTCATTTGTTTCAAAATCCTCTTTGAACATCTCCATCACCTGATCCGGAAGCGCATGGGAAGCACACAGGATAATGTCCGGCTCCTTCGTCTTCATGTCCTCCGTATTGACAGTCAGGAATTCCTGATCTGTTCCGGCGTAGACATTCTCGCCGCCCGCCAGTTCCACAAGACTCCCAACATAAGAATTTTCCGTCGCAATAATATAGGAACCGGGAAGCCCCATCAGCACCAGAACCTTCGGGGACACCTTCCCTTCATTCTTCTCCTTATATTCCTTGTAAAATTCCGTAAATTCATCCACCAGATCCTGCGCCTGTTCTTCACGCCCGAAGATTTCCCCCAGCTCCTGGATGGATCGGTACATTCCCGGCACACTCCTCAGATTCAGGAACGCCCAATCGGTATCGATTGCCTCGTACTTGGGCTGAAGGTCGCCCTGTAAAGAAGACGGGCTTAAGATCCAGTCCGGATCCAGAGACGCCACGATCTCCATATCCGGGCTCATTGCCGTTCCCACCGTCTCCACCTCATCATAGCGATCCGGCAGCGTCGAGATCGTGCTGGAGCAGATTCCCACAAGTTCCAGGTCCAGCTTATCGCAAATATCCGCCGTAGCAGGAGACGTTGCAATGATACGCGGTTCTTCCTCCATTGAAGATACCTTCTTCTTCGCGGCTTCCACAGCCGCTTTCTCCTCCGGGTCGTCGATGGCAAGCAGCGTCTCTACTTCGTCCGTATCCTCAGAAATTTCTGCAGACGTCTCCGTGGCAGACTCCTCGCTCTTTCCCTGGCTTTGGTCGACACATCCCCAGAGAGAAGCGCTCACCAGACACAGAATCGATGTAAAGCAAAGTCTCTTGACGATTCTGCTTCTAATATTCATCATCGTCTTCACCTCCACCCCATCTGCGCCAGTTTTTACGGAAATAATATACGATACCAGCCCCCACGGCCATTAGAATCAATCCTGCAATTAAAATAGAAATCACCTGTGAGAAAATCCGCTCGCCCATAGACAGACCCGCCGACGCTTCTTTTATCTCTCCGCCATCCGCTTCTTCTCCGGCTTTTTGCGCTGTGGAAAGGCTTAAGCCCTGCGCACCGTTTAACGTAGAATCCTCTGCACTAAGCGTTGTATCCGAATCCGCCGGCTCCGTAATACTGCTCTTTAATTCCGGCGCCTGTACATCTCCGCTTTCTGTATTTTCTTCTTCTGCATTTTCTTCTTTCGTATCTGTGCTTCCGTTTCCCAGCGAAGAACTGCCGGAGCTTAGCGAACTTCCAGAAGAGAGCGAACCGGAACTGCCGGCCCCTGATCCGCCGCTGGCGGCACCTGCACTTTCAGACGCCTGCAGCGAAGAGCCGCCGGACGACGCTGTGCTGCTGCCGGATGATGCCGTCACCATCGTCGCATTCATATCCGTATTATTTCCCGCACTGTAATTGCTCGGATACAGATAAAACACCACATCCCGCCCCATCGGGCTTACATACATAGACACCCGGACGACACAATTCTCACTGGGCACCTGCAGACACACATCCGCTGTCGTGCCATTTCCGTCTGTCCCGTTTCCCGTCACACCCATCGCCGGGGATGACCAGCCGGAATCTCCCACATTCTGTACCCAGAAACTCTGGTTCGAGGTATAATCAATCAGACTCATACGAATCGTCAGATAGAATTCTCCACTGTCCGTTACTTCCATAATTCCCGTTGTGTAAATGCATCCTTCCACCATTCCCTGCCCGGTGGCATAGCTGGACTCTCCGCCGGAATCCTCGATCTCTCCCGTTACCGGATGTCGATAACATGGCGTCACACTGCAAGTGTAAACATTGCCGGACGCCGCATAGACTGGAAAAGCAGGAACGCCTGCCCCCAGAATGAGGGCAAGCGCGAATGCCAGAACTCCAGCCAGGGCTTTCTGTTTCCTCTTTGCTGTCTTCATGTTCTTCCTATTCCTTCCTGATATTTACTTTACGAGTCTTTTTCTCTCCAAAATGACCGCTCCCAATACAAACATACTGCATACAAGGAGTGCTGCCCATCCGAACATCGGACTGGTATCTCCGGTCTTCACACTGGATGCAGAAGAAAGAGAACCGCCGCTCTTTAAGGAAGAGCCGCTTCCACTTCCAAGCGAACTTCCATTTCCAAGAGAGCTTCCGCCTCCAAGACTGGAGCCGCCGCTAAGAGAGCTTCCGCCGCTAAGACCATTTCCACCGGATGGAGTTGGCGTCGGATCCGGATCCGGCTCTATAAATGACGGATCGTCCTCTGTTGCGGACTTCAATGTACTCCAGTCAAGTTTTAAGAATACCGGCTGGGTTCCCGTTCCCTCAGAAATACTGTCCATAATCGGCACGAATACCTGGAGCGGTACGTATCCGTCTTCCAGAGCCTCCGGGATCAACTCAAAGGTCACAACGTCCGGGTAATTGGTGCCGAAGCTGTCGCTTACCAGCGTACCGTCTGTATTCTTCTGATAAGAATCTACGGTCACATCCGCAAGTGAACCAACAGGATTTCCATAGCCATCCAGCGTATATCCGGTGGTAAAATATTTCAACTGACTCAGATAGCCAAGCTGTTGTCCTACCGTCAGCCCCTTAAAGTCCATTGTAATATAATATTTTCCGTCCTTAACAGTCAGCTTCATGGTATGATTAATCGCCTCGTTTGACATAGACGCTGTCACCTTGTCAATCTTCACCATAGAACCGGTAACAGAATATACGCCGTCTTCCAGATTGCGGATGTCAAGCCCTGTGCTTCCGCCTCCGTTATTATTTCCATCACCGTTTCCTCCATTATTGCTTCCATTTCCTCCATTGGTGCCATTTCCGGTCGTCTTCTGCTCCAGATTCAGCATTGCCTCTACCAGCTTAGAAGCCTGCTCATCCACCTGTTCCTGTGTTGCGTTTTCATTATCATATACTGCCTCCGCAGTAAAGATTGCCCACTTCAACGCCTGAATCGATTCTGCTGTGTAAATACTCTCACGCCCGGACATATTTGCCGCCGTAATCAACAGATCGTGTAAGCCGTCTTTGCGCACCTGGGAAGCCTCTACCTGCACAAGATTTTCCGTAAGATAATTCAGGATCCTTGTCTGCGCATCGGTATCCTCCTGTGATGCAGCCTCATCCTCATACACCGCAAAAGCCTTATCATATGCAGACTTTAACGCCTCCAGGGAAGCCGCCGTATAATTCCCGGTATCCTCAAGATATGTCCGGGCATTGGCAAGCGCCTGCTCAAGCTCCGTCTTATCAGCTCCAATTCTCACAAGATTACGGATCGCCGACTCAATGTTCGTAACACAACGGTTAATCTGCGTCTGTGTTGCCGTATCGTCATCATATACACGCTGTGCCGTTTCTCTTGCCTGCTGTAAGGTATTTCTGGAAATCTCTGTGTAAGTTACATTTGTTGCATTCAGGTAGCTGTCTGCTTCCTCAATCGCTTCTTTCAGAGCATTTTTATCCGTTTTTACCTGCTCCTTCGTCATCGCATCTACTGCTGCCTGAAGCGCCGCCAACGTATTGTCCACTGCTTTCTGATCTACATTCATATTATCAACAACATCCTGCGCAGCGGCGATACTCTTTAAGAGCGCGTCATAGACTGCATCCGAAGCATTGCCCTGGGTCAATTCCTTCGCCTGCCCGATCAGTTTCTCAAGCACTTCTTTATCCGTCTCAATGCCGGAAATCTGTTCCCGGCTGTCCCAGTCAAGCTGCAATTTCGCATACTGGCGTCCGCTTCCCTGATTGATCGCCTCCATAACCGGAACATACACCTGTACCCAGATCTCATTGTCGCCCAGTTCTACCGGAATGTTCATAATATGCGGATAAAGCTTTCCTTTGACATTCGCATCCGTTCCGGTTTCCGGGTGATTATATACATCGTAGGTGTCTTCATAGTAAGACTCTATATTTGCCGCAACTGGCGTCTCTCCCGACGGCATCTGGTAACCGCTCTCTCCGCCTTCCCAGCCAGGGAAGTAATAGAGTTCTGCCAGATATCCGGTGAAATCCGTCGCTCCGAGACTTGTCGTCAGCGGACCAAATTCCATACGCAGTGTTGCTTTTGTCTCTCCCGTCTCTTCATCCGTCTTCACAACAACCTGCATTGGCTTTTTCAGTGCTGCATTTCCCATAGAAGCCTGATCTGAAGATGCGTGCCAGATACGACCGTCGATGGTGTAAATCCCGTCATAAACCACGTTATCCTGTGCCTTCTGGATCAGCGCCTCCGCCGCTTTCTGCAGGAGAAGGATCTGTTTATCCACATCACTCTGGGATGCCCCTGCATCAGTCAGCACAGACTGCGCGGATGCAATCGCCGCCTCAAAGGAAGCGATACTTGCCTCCGTATATCCGGCTGTATCCAGTGCCTTCGCTTCTTCAATAAGACTGTTTAATACACTCTTATCTACGGAACCGTTCAGATTACTGATTGCCGCATTCAGTGCGTTTGCCGCGTCATCCGCATCCTTCTGTGAAGCATTTTCATCAGCCAGCACGCCGCCTGCTGCCGCGATTACCGCCTGAAGGTTATCCCAACCCGGATAATTTGCATCATTCGTTATCTTAACCGCCTCATCATACGCTTCCTGAAGCACACCCTTATCTGCTTTCTCTACAAGTCCTTCCATCGCTGCATTCAGTTTCAGAAGCTGTTCGTCCACTTCCTGTGAGGTCACATCTTCTTTCTCAAGCAGAGTTTTTGCCGTTGTCACTTCCTCCGCAAGAGTACTCCAGCTCTTCGGTGTATACAGGCTTTCCTCTTTCTGCTCCGCAGATGCAATTGCTGTCTGAAGCGCTTTCAGGCTGATGTCTATCACCAGATTACTGATTGCCGCGTTCAGCACGTCTGTCTGCGTGTCCGCTTCCGTCTGCAATGCTACAGGGTCATTTACAACCTTCACCGCCTCTGCCACTGCTTTCTGAAGCGCTTCGACTGCCGCCTTGTTATATTGTTCTGGCTTCTCTGCCGCTTCTTTTAGCTTTTCCTGAGCAGATGCAACAGCCTCTTCCAGTTCCGTCTTATCCACCGTCTGCTTCTCGAATCCGGCAAGCGTCAGCAGACCGGACTGTTCTTTTCCCTCTGCATCTGTATATTTTACAGAAACAGAATCTGACATAGCTGGAATCGAAAGTACCGCCCTTGTAACGACCTCACTTCCATCCTCTTCTTCCATCTCCAGTTCCGCCGCGACATACGCTTTCTTCTCAAGGTCATAATAAGCAAAATCCTTTATATTCTGTACATTGAGATAAATGTCCGCGCCGCCATCTTCTTTTACAAGAACTCTCGTCCCTGTTACAACGTCCGTGTCTGCCACTGTACCGTTTGCCGTATAGATTCCGGCATCTAACACCAGCGTATCTGGAGTCTCCAGATTATCTACCGCCGTTCTGAGCGTCTGGTAAGCCTTCGTCATGCTGTCCGGCTTGGCCTTTTCATCCTGATATACTTCCACTGCATCATCATAGGCGCTTTCTACTTCTGCCCAGGAATCCGCCGTATAATCCTCCTGAATTGCTGTCTCTGCGATCTGGATCATCTCAGAGAGCGCATCCCGTATCGGAACATCCGGCGTAGTATCAGAGATTTTTGTCGCTCCCGCCCAGTCTATCGTCAGCCATGCATCCTGTTCAAAATTGCCTCCGCCAATAGCATCCATAATCGGAACTTTGAATCTTGCCGGCCACTGTGCCGCGTCACTTGGCAGATCTATGTATCCGGTTTTCGGATAATAATTCAAAGTATCTTTATTGAAATCGTCTGTCAGATAACTATCGTCGCTGTTCCTGTAATATGAAGTAAATACAACCGGAATAATATTTCCACTAAGCGTTCCGTTCGGCTTCGTCTCATCCGAGTCATAAAGCCACATCTTCGTCATATATGAGGTGAGCTCCAGTTGTTCCACCTCCGTAAAATTCAGATAGATTGTCTTTACGCCGTCTTTTACAACTAAGGTCGCGTCATCTCCCAGACACCGGCTTGCCATAGACAACTGTCCTTCAATAGACCAGTGATATACAGAAATCGGAACCGAGTAGGTACCATCTTCCAGATTTTCTCCTGTTGTGCTGATATCTTTTATCTCATACAGCGCATACCACCCTAAGTTCTGTGTCTCTATCACAAAATAATGGCTGCCATCCTCTTCTGTTTCTAAGGTTCCATCCACTACCGGATCGTATCCATAACCCGGAAAATATCCAAATAACTGCACTTTCTTCTCGTTCCATGATTCCGGTATCTTGAACTTCATCTGAACCGGCTTGGACATATTCAGGCTCTCTGAGCCATCCGGATACTGTACGCTCCATTTGTACATATAGATATTCTTATAAGAAGTTCCCAGATTATTGTGGATCACCGAATACGGATCTTCTACTGTAGACGGATCATCAACAATCTCACTCACGCTTAATTTCGCAGTTTTCGGAACCGTCTCTGTCGTCGTTACAATCTTACTTCCCGTTGTCGTTTCCACCAGTTCAATTCCTTCAATATCTGCTGCCTTGGGATATAAGACGAAACAATACCCGTGAGAAGTATCTTCCTCGTGATTTGTCTCCTTCAGATAAAACATCCTTCCAAAAACAACATCTTTCAGACTGCTCAGGTCAAAGTTCACGCAAAAACTGTTATTCTGAATCTCCACAATCTCATCTTCGTCATTTTCTCTGTACCCTATGGTATATCTTCCGTCCGGCAGCCCGTCAAACGACACAACCGCCTGAGCTGTATCTCCCTCCACATTCCATGGAAGTGTTTCCGGGATATAGTCGTCTGTATCCATCCTGTCTGTCCGCCCCAAAAGTGACCAGGATATCTCTTTTGCTTCCTTATAATCCGCCAGATCAATCTTTTGAGCCGCCCATTCGTTAAAATCCAGAAACTCTAATTGAGCGTATGCATTTATAATAGAATACCCATACCAGAACAGATAATCTGCGGACAGATCCTCTACCGTAAACGTCACGTCATACGTGTTGCGATCATCCACCAGAGTTTTGGAAACCTCTTTCCAGTATTTATCTTCCTCTTCCAATTCGCCTCGCTCTTCTGCCGCCTCCTGATCGATCCAGTCTTTCATTCCCGTATGCTTCGCCCATGTATAATTCTTGTCAAACATCTTCGTGCCCTCGTAGTATTCCTCCTTCAGCACTCCGAAGCCTAACAACCGATCAGCAAAATGAATCCTCATTGTAATTTCATACTTTCCATCCTGGACATGAAGCAGCGCTCTGTTGCCGCCCCTTGGGTCCCTTCCGAGAAAATTACCCGAACAAAAACTGCCGGTAAGCGTTTTCTCTTCGTTATTGTAGGTCTGAAACGGCAAGATATAATAGCCGTCTTCCAACGCAAAATCCGAATCTGGATCGTCTCCTCCTTCTACCGGAACCAGCCCGTCTACCAGGGACTGTAATCTTGATGTCATCATCGACGCATATTTTCCCAGTTGCGTTGCATCAACAATCTGTTCCCTCTCGGATATCAACTCATTCCAGCTCGCTTCCGTATACAGAGACGAATCCATCGCGTCTATGTTATCCAGCAGATTCATCAGTTCTACAATATCTTCGGTATAGATCTGCGCACTGACCGTCACATCTGACGCGGGCATGATAAATGCATGGTCATCAATCGGTACTTCGTTTCCGTCTCCGTCTGTCACAGTCCACGCATACAATGCATATCCTTCTTCCGGTTCTGCACTTAAGGAAATCTTATCCCCTACTGCCGCAGTGGTCTTATCTGCACGGATGATTCCATTATCCGTCTTATTTATGTTGACTTTATATTCCGCCGGAACCAGCGCATCTACCAGGGACTGCAATCTTGTCGTCATCATCGACGCATATTTCCCCAGCTGCGTCGCATCATAGATCTGCTCTCTCTCCGAAATCAGCGCATTCCAGCTTGCTTCTGAATACAGCGAAGCATCCATTGCGTCTATCTCATCCAGCAGATTCATCAGTTCTACAATATCTTCAGTATAGATCTGTGCGCTGACCGTCACATCTGACGCTGGCATGGTAAATGTATTGTCATCAACTGACACTTTGTTTCCTTCCCCGTCTGTCACAGTCCACGCATACAATGCATATCCTTCTGTCAGCTCTGCGCTCAAGGACACGATATCTCCTACTGCCGCAGTTTCCTGATTTGCGCGGATCGTTCCATTCTCCACTTCATTTACCATAACCCGATATGCCGCCGGAATCAGTTCGCCAATCAAATCCCGAAGTCCCGACGCCACCATAGAAGCATATGGACCTGTTTCTGTCGGTTCTATAATCGACCGCCTTGCCTCTTCCAATGCACTCCAGCTTTCCTCTGTATACTGTGCCGGATCCATTGCATCTATCATATCCAGCAGATTCATCAAGTCTACAATATCTTCGGTATAGATCTGCGCGCTGACTGTCACGTCTGACGACGGCATGATAAATGCATCGTCCTCTACAGGCACTTCTTTTTCATCTCCGTCTGTCACAGTCCACGCATACAACCGGTATCCGTCCTCCGGCACAAGTTCTAAGGATACCTGCTCACCTTCTGCCGCATCCGTCTTGTCTGCGGTAATTGTTCCATTTTCCACTTTACTTACTGTAATCTTGTATTTTGCCGGATCCGCGGCAAATACGCCCTGAAAACTTCCGGCACACATACAGATTACAAGCAGTAATGTCAGAAAACACTTCGCTTTTTTCATAATACGTCCCATTGATATTCCTCCACTCTCCTTCTGATCCTATGACCTTATTTTTGCGGTAGTTTTGCAAAACTTTAATTTCTTTTATCTAATCTTTGTAATTTTATAGAACAAAAGTTTTACGCAACTAACTCATAATCAATTTATACTATCTGCCATATTTATTGTCAATTTTATTTTTTCAAATGACAATCATATTGTCATTTATGCAAAATCAATAAAACCGCGTATTTTCAAAGGATTTCCAGAGAATGCCAAGAAAACCAAACTGGTTTATCGAGAAAAATAGTCAACTTGATTTTTCTAAAAAACAGGACTGGGAACCTGTTTTTTAGATTCTCAGCCCATAAGAATAACTTTAATTTTTATAATGTAAAATAAAGCATTGCCGTACTTTCCGGCATGTGGCTCATTCCCACACTGCAGGTAACCGTAACTGCAAGCATTCCCTCGATCCGCCCGTTTTTTTCTCGATGGAAGCGGCAGATTTCAAGAGGAATGCGGATCTTCCCTTCCTGAATCTCTACCTCTTTGAGATTTCCATGGTAAATATACCGCAAGGAGGACAGATGCCCTTTCATAGCTCTTCCGCTGATACGGGAATTTGCTTTCATATTCCGAAGCCGCAGTTCGAGAAAGCTTTTCCCTTCCTCCTGCAAAAGCTTCCCCGGTTTTTCAAATCCCCGATTTGCCATGGACAGTGTTGTATGCCTGCCCTCTGCGCCGTCAATCCGATGCAGTGAAAACTGGACGTCGCACTCGCCGTACTGCATAATTTCATTCAGATAACTCCAGGAGTTTTCTTCCGACTGTTTCACGGAAAATTCTTTTTGTTTTTCCTGATATCCCCGCACCATTGCCGACAATGTATAGGAATCCGTATTTTCAATCAGTGAAGCAATATTTTCCCGAAGTTCGTACTCCGGTATGCCAACCTCCAACAGATATTCCTCAAGGCCTTCTATCAGATCGCGGTATCCGTTAAGCCACGCTTTCCCGGACTCTGTCAGCCGGGAATCCTCCGTCATATATCCCCATTCCTGACACTGTTTAAAAAAATAATTTACCGCATTGTGCTTCACGCCGCAGATTTCCGCTACCGCCGCCTTATCTCCCCAGTTTCCTCCCAGCTTTTCCCATTCAATCAAATATTGAAGCTGAAGAAGTGTAGGGCGTCTTTTTTCCTTTTCGCTGCTTTTCTTCATCTCACTGTCCCTCTTCATCCTATCATATTCTAACATTAAATTCTCTACAGTCTATGTCCTCCGGAATCCTTCCATCCTCTGTAAATGCAAGGATTCCGAGTCCTTTCATTACCGGAATCGCCGGACTGGTCGTATAATCAAAACAGGCAGCAGAAATCCTGAATCCCTCTTTTGTACGCTCCGCCGTCTTCCATTCTACTCTGGTTTTATACCAAAGAGTAATTTCTGCAGAATACATTTCACTCTTCGGTCTCAGGTAAAAGCAGCACCCTTCTTTCTTTACCTCCAAAACTGCCTCCGGCATAAAATCATAATATTCTCTGGAAAGAATAGCCGGACGCCTCCTTTCCATATAGTAAATCCCCATGCTTACCTCGTAATTTCCCGGCTCATACAGCGCCCGGGGATCCATGTAGTGAATCGTACGCTCAAAGGTATCCCCATATTTCAGGAAATTGCTGATCCCGCCGATTCCCTTTTTACTGATGAGGTGCTCAATCCGACAGGCGTCTTCCTGTGCCTCTCTTTCGTCCATATCTGCAACCATCTGCAGGAACTGAGTCAGGCACTGATGCCTGGCAATACACTCCGCACCCTGTATCCTGCCAAACTCCGTCAGACGGAGCGGCTCCTCCCTCTCCGTCTCCTCCAGATATCCATGCTGCACCATTCGCTTTGTCAAAGTCCTCAACTCGCGTCTGCTGACAGCAAGTTCCCGGGCAATTTCCCGAGGTTCCAGCTCTCTCGCATCCCTCCACCACTGGTAGAGCGTCTCCAGCAGATCTTCCTCCATTTCTTCTCTGGAGCAAGGGATGTTCTGGCCGATTGTTCCTCTGAATTCCTTTGTCTTCTCGTCAAATCTCATATCGCACAACCCTTTCGGCTATTTTACCCATCTGCCGGCCACTCACTGTCTGTTGTCTGTGAACCACACGCAACCAATTAGATAAAACTAACTCGATTGTACAAAACAAAAATTATTTTGTCAACCGAAAAACTCTATTCCATGTTATAATGGAGAAGAAAGGAAATGACATAGCATGACATTAAACCAATTAAAATACATAATCGAATTATCAAAGGAAAATTCAATAAATGAAGCCGCCAAAAAACTTTTTATTTCACAACCAAGTCTCACAGCAGCACTGAAATCCCTTGAACAGGAAATTGGATTTGATATATTTCTTCGTAAAAAAAGTGGAATATCACTTACCGTGAAAGGTGCAGAATTTCTGGGATATGCAAAATCAGTTATCGAACAATATGAGATTCTGGATGCAAAATACATCTCTAAAAATAATATAAAGAAAACATTTCATGTGTCAATGCAGCACTATACATTTGCCGTAAATGCATTTATAAAGGTAATTAATCAATATGGGATGGATGAATATGAGTTTGAAATTCATGAGACAAAGACATATGACGTGATAGAAAATGTTAAAAACCAGAAGAGTGAGGTAGGAATTTTATACCTGAATGATTATAACCAAGCGGTTCTTGAGAAAATTTTTAATGAGGCCGGGTTATCATTTACCCCACTATTTGATTGTGGTATCTATGCTTATATGAGTAAGAAGAATCCTTTATCTGACAGAAAAGAAATAACAATGGAAGATCTGGATGATTATCCTTGTCTTACCTTTGCACAAGGAGACTATAATTCCTTCTACTTTGCAGAAGAAGTATTAAGTACCTATCACTATAAAAGAATGGTGCGGGCAAACGACAGGGCAACTTTACTAAATCTTATGGTTGGCATTAATGGATATACATTGTGTTCAGGTATTATTTGCGAGGATTTGAATGGAACAGATTATTGTGCTGTTAAGCTGAAAACAGATGAAAAGATGACTATAGGATATATTTCAAGAAAGTTATCCGTATTAAGTGAGATAGGAGAAAAATACATTTCAGAATTAAGTAAATACAGGGAAAAAGTATTAAAATAGGTCTTGATGGAAACATGCAAATGTGGATAGATTCAGAAGATTCTTTGGAAATCTAATTATGTACTAATCCAATGACGCAACCAAGGCTATCAAGGCTTTTTTCTTAAAACATTTTCAACGTATTCTCGATATCCCTGCTCCAAAATACTAAATGCACAACTGTTGTCAGTTAATTTCTGTTTTCGATTTGTTGTAACCATTTCGTATATTTTATTTGCTTTTTTCTGAATACGCTCGGCATTATTCATACAAAACTGATATTCTTTGTTCAATAAAAGCCGATATTTTTCATCCTGCACATTTTTAATAATCAGCCTTTCAATACATTCCTCTGGCACAGGAATCATATAGTTGAATCGCAAAGATCCTTTAATTTCTTTTTCATCTCCTGGTACACGGATTAGAATATTAGCTTCCTGCTTTTTATCAAAAGAAGATACCGATACATAATAGTTCATGCCATTAACTTGTAAAACCGCACCAAAAGCGAATTTGTTCCGATCAGTATACCTAATATCAGGTACTTTGGTAACGCCTCTATTTTCTTTTTCATAATTTTGGAGATATCTATTGTAGTCCTCATTTATGCGATAAAAATCCATATTTTATCCTCCATAGTATCACAAAACAGGGAGATAAGCTTCTTATCTCCCTGAAAATTAACGATTCGCATTTTAAGCTGCGAAGCACTTAAATTAAAGGTTCACATTCAAAGTAGTGAAGCACTTAAATTAAAGGTTTGCACTCAAAGTAGCAACACACTTAAATCAAGCAAGTATTCTTGCTCATCTATATTATATGCAATTATCAAGAAAAAATCAATAAAAATATCTCGATTTAATAATAAACCATCTTCAACTGTGCCTTTGGGCACCTTTTTTAACTTAATAAATAATCCAGCTAATAGGTTATAGTTTTTAACTATATATCTTAATAAGATTTTAGAATTATGCAAAAGTATATACTTGTGCTACTATTCATTTATCTCAAAACCTACTAAAGTGGTAGGAAAGGAAGGAAGGAGATTGATTATGACATATATACCAAAGATTTTTAAAAGCCTTACAGATGAGGATTATCTGAATAGTGCAATTGAAACGGCTAATTGGCTTAAGACACTTGAAATTAAAACAGAACACGGAAAAATTTGGAAAAACTTTCCAGATGGCCAGAATGGTTTTGGAAAGGACATTATGTTATTTGGGCCAACGAATATATATAGTGGTTCAGCAGGAATCGGTATTTTCTTCCTGAGATTGTATCAGGCAACAAAAGAGGAACAATATCTGAATGAGGCAAGGGAAGCAGCAAATCATATTATTTCAATTGAAACAGACGCAGGATGGTATGAGCAAACACTTCATTCTGATATTGGCGGAGTTATTCCTGTTCCGGGATGGGCAATCGGATATTCAAATGGTCCAATGGGGCAGGCACTTTTCCTGGATGATCTTTATCAGGTAACAGGAGAAGAAAAATATAAGAATTATGTATTAAAGACTGCAGATGATTTGCTTGAGGCAGGAAAATATACAGAGGAAGGTCTTCACTGGAGTAATGAAGAGGATATTGTAGCAGATGGCGGATTTGTATTCTTCTTAGTGCAGGTATATGAACACTTTGGCGACAGTAAATATCTTGATGCCGCAGCGAAAGCCGCTGATTATATTGCTAAGGATGCACTTCCTGCAAAGAATGGCGGAAAGTATTGGAAGCTTCTTGATCTTTCTCTTATAGGATTTGAAAAAGAAACAACCTTTCCGGGATTTTCTCATGGAACAGCAGGTACAGCCTGGATGTTTGCAATCGTATACAAGGCAACAAAGAATGAAAAATATCTTGAGCTTGCAAAAGAAGGCGCTAAATATCTCCAAGGCATTGCAGTTGGAGATGAAGATGCCGTATTAATTCCATATCAGGATCATCCTGTGACAGGTCCTACAAATGATAAGTTTTATCTGGGTACATGTCATGGACCTGCAGGACACACCTTACTTTTCAGAATTCTTTACGAAATTACTGGTGAAGAGGAGTATAAGGATTGGTTAATAAGAATTTCAAGAGGAACCATAAGGGCCGGTGCTCCTGAAAGATTTTCATGGGGATTTTGGAATGCACAATGCCAATGCTGTGGAACAGCCGGGATTCTTGAACATTTTGTTCATATTTATGAATTTACAGGTGAAAAAGAATTTTTGGGCTACGCAAAAAGAACAGCAAGAATTCTTATTTCAGATTCTTCCGTAAGTGATGAGGAACCAGACCAGAGAAAATGGTATGGGGCATGGACGAGAACAATTCCTGATAAAGTTGTAAGTTACTCAGGATTATATGTTGGTTCAGCAGGATGTGCATCGGCACTGCTTAGCTTATATGCATTAGATAAAAATATAAAGCTTACACAGTTATTTGAATATGCACACTTTGATTCATAGGAGGCAGCAGCAATGAGTGAAAATAAAGTATATAAATCAATTGCAGAATTAGTGGGTAATACACCATTAGTTGAAATCGGAAATTACAGTAAAACCAATCATCTTGAAGCAAAGGTTTTAGCAAAACTTGAATATTTTAATCCTTCCGGTTCTGTGAAAGACAGGGCAGCACTTGCCATGATTCTTGAAGCAGAAAAGTCCGGGAAAATAAAACCAGGTGATACAATCATAGATTTCACAAGTGGAAATACCGGAATTGCGCTTGCAGCATATGCAAACGTACTGGGATATAAATTTGCAGCAGTATTACAGCCTGGTGTATCTGCAGAAAGGACGCAGATTCTCAAAGCTTATGGTACTATTTTTCTTGAATTCAAGGATATCCCGGGAGTGCCTGAACTAATACAGAAGGAAGGTCTTGTATTTGAAAAATTCTATGCACTTATTCAGAAATATGCAGATGCGCATGGATATTATTACATAAATCAAGGAAGGAATCCGGAAAATCCATTAGCGCACTATCGAACAACAGGGCCGGAAATATGGGAAGCAACAGGCGGAAAGGTTGATTATCTCGTTCTTCTTGCAGGTACAGGAGGTTCAATGGTAGGAATCGGAAAGTATCTTAAAGAGAAAAACAAGAACTTAAAGATAATCGGTGTACAACCTGCAAAAGAATCGCTGAAAGATCCAAAAGATCCTGAAAAGAATACCATTGACGGCGTTTTGGCTTTTCATAATGTTCCGAAAGAAAAGGAGATTCTTTATTTCAAAGAATTTGGAGTTACTTATGATGAATGTATGGAAGTAAACGCAGATGATGCTTATGAAACAGGCAGGGAACTGGTAAAGTCGGATGGAATATTTCTCGGACAGTCGGCGGCGGCAGCAATTCATGCAGCAGCGGTAATTGCTAAGAGAGCGGAAGCAAAAGGAAAAACTATAGTGGCAATATGTGCAGATAATGCATTTAAATATTTATCAACAAACATTTATAAATAAAAGTATGTTAAAAGGAGTGGATTATCACATGGGCAAAACAGAAGAAATACATATTATAGATGACAAAAGCAGAGATTATAATATCAAAGATATAGAAACAGATCCACGGTTTACACAGACAACAAAAGAATTTTGGATAACACTTGGTGTTTATGTAGCATTTGCAGCACTGATGATAGCAAATCTATTGATTTTAAATGGAAATAAAAGTCTTGTATTAGGATTTCCACTTTGGATTTTTATGGAAATACTAATAATAATCGGATTTGTAGCAGCAGTAATCATTCTTTCTACATATGTATATAAAGATATGGACATCACACCGTCCGGTGAAATATATAAAAAACCGAAAAAGAAGAAAAGTGGGGGAAAATAAATGGATATCAGTTCAAAACAAAGAATCATAATTATTTCAGTATTTGCAATCTATACAGCAACTTTATTGATATATAGTATTGTTACAAGAAAGTCTCTTAAAAATGGAAAAGGTGATTATCTTTCAAAGTTCTATACGGGAGGCAGAAGCGGCGGAATCATCATTACCGCGATGATGGTTTCAGCCGGAGTTGCAGGCGCAGGTGTATTTATGGGGGTTCCCGGATTCACATATACATTTGGCGCTACGTGGATGGTATGCTGCTTCTTCTCTATAGGTTCAAATCTCATGGTTCTTGGATTACTTGGCAAAAGAGTTGGTATTGTAGCCAGAAGAACAAATGCAAAAACTTTTATAGAATTATTTATGAACAGATATAATAATAGCAAGATTTTTGGACTTATATGTGGAATAGCCACCTTATTCTTCCTTGGAGGGTTTGCCGTTTCTACAATTACAGGTGGCGGAAGAATATTCCAGATACTTACAGGACAGGATTATAGAATAGGTCTTGCAATATTTACAGCGTTAGTCATTCTTGCGGCACTTACAGGCGGTATTAAGGGCGTGGCAAGCGCTATGGTTATCCAGGGCGCCGTAATGACTATTTCCGTACTTGTTCTATTTATTGCGGGTATAAATAGTACCGGATTATCTTATACAGAAACAATACAGTCGCTTATGGAAACAAATCCGGATTGGTATTTACCAGGGGAAAATGCACTTCAGACAACCATTTCATATGCAATCCTTTGGGGAATTACAACATTTACACTTCCACATGTAACAATGACAGCACTTACATATAAGGATACAAAAACTCTTCACAGAGCCATAAAGATTGGAACGGTAGTAGTAGCAATATGGTTATTGGGATTAAATGGGCTTTGCTTTATCACAAAGTACACATTTGCGGAGGGTACTCTCGCAACAGCAGATCTCGCAATTCCATCACTTGCCGTTAAGGTTATGCCGGCATGGGCAGCAGGACTTGTTCTCGCAGGTGTAAGCGGAGCTGTTCAGTCATCAATGGGTGGAATGGTTGTATCTCTTGCCGGAACAATTGTAAGTGATATATATAAGAATATTTTTAATAAAGAAGCAAAGCCTGAAACAATCAAAAAATTAAATATAGCAGCAATTTTTGTTGTTTCAATCGTAATTTTCTTATTGGCAAGTAACCCTCCGGAGTTATTGGCAAAGCTTATTACCTATTCAACAGGCGGACTTACAGTTGTATTTTTTCACACCGTATTACTTGGTTTGTTCTGGAAGAGAGCCAATGAGTATGGCGCAATTTCAGGAGTGATCAGTGGCATTCTATTGTATATATTGATAGATCAGGGCATTCTTCCAATATCACTTGGATTTAATGCATGCATAATGGCTACTCTTCTATCAACTGTAATTGCGGCATTGGTAAGCCTTGTTACACCAAAGACGCCATATGGAATTATTAAAACATGGTTTGGAAAGATTCAGTAAAAAGGAGTTGATGATTATGGAGAGAGGCCTGAACACCCGATGTCTGCATTTAGAGGAAACAGAGGGAAAAACAGAGCATTATGGAGCACTTAGCTACCCAATATACCAGACCGCCACATATGCACATCCCGGTGCCGGAAAAAGCACGGGCTATGACTATAGCAGATTACAGAATCCTACAAGGGAGCATTTGGAAAAGACTGTTGCAAGTCTTGAGGGAGGAATTGATGCATTTGCCCTTTCTACAGGAATGGCAGCGATTACATTGCTTATGGAGATTTTTGAACCGGGCGACCATATGATTGCCGAGGCAGATCTGTATGGCGGAAGTATAAGATTCTTTGATAATGTTTCGAAAAAAAATCATTATGAATTTACATATCTGAATTGTTCTAAGGATGATATTGAAGGTGCGATTAAGGGAAATACAAAAGCAATATATATAGAAACCCCGACGAATCCCATGATGAATGTATCAGATATAGCGGCTATTTCAAGAATCGCCAAAAAACATAACCTGCTTTTAATTGTTGATAATACATTCTTGTCTCCTTATTTTCAGAATCCTTTAAAACTTGGAGCGGATATAGTAATCCACAGCGGGACAAAGTTTTTAGGCGGACATAATGATACCCTTGCAGGTTTTATTGTCACAAATAGTGATGAAATAAAAGAAAAACTGCGATTTTTAATAAAGACTACAGGCGCAGGACTTTCTCCATTTGACAGTTGGCTAATACTAAGAGGTATGAAAACACTTGGGATCCGTATGGAAAAATCGCAGGAAAATGCCATCAGAATTGCAAATTGGTTAAAGGAACAACATATTGTAAAAAAAGTATACTATCCGGGATTGCCTGAACATCCCGGATATGAGATTATAAAAAGACAGGCAAGGGGTTTTGGCTCTATGATTACATTTGATGTAGATACAAAAGAGCATGCATGGAAAATTATTGAAAGTGTCAGAATGATTAAATTTGCAGAAAGTCTTGGAGGCGTAGAGACTTTGATTACTTATCCGACAACTCAGACACATGCTGACGTACCGGACGAGGTACGTATACAAAATGGAATTACCCCTTGTACTCTTAGATTATCAATCGGTATTGAAGATATTGAGGACTTGCTTGCAGAGTTATCCTATGTGTTTCACTTACCGGAATAAAATGAATACCTAAGAAAGAAGGAACTATGATATGTCGGAAAGAAATCTGAATTTTGATGAAATTATAAATCGAAAAGGAACCGATTGTTTAAAATACGATTTTGCAGAAAAAAGAGGTATGCCGGAAGACGTGCTTCCTCTTTGGGTGGCAGATATGGATTTTAAGACGTCTTCCTATGTAGAAGATGCAGTTATAGAAAGAACGAAACATGGCATCTTTGGCTATAGCGAAGTGAAGGAAGCGTATTTTAACGCAGTGGCAGGATGGTTAAAGAGACATCATAACTGGGATGTTAAACCAGACTGGCTTATTAAAACACCTGGGGTAGTATTTGCACTTGCAATGGCTGTGAGAGCTTTCACGGATATTGGGGATAGTGTTTTGATTCAGCAGCCTGTATATTACCCATTTTCTGAGGTTATTGAAGATAACAAAAGGGTAGTTGTCAGTAATGATTTATACCTTGGAGAAGATTATCGATATCACATTGATTTTGATGATTTTGAGAAAAAAATTGTGGATAATCATATCAAACTGTTTCTTCTGTGCAATCCGCATAACCCATCAGGCAGAGTATTTACGAAGGAAGAGCTAACCAGAATGGGAGATATCTGCCTGAAACATGGAGTAATCGTAGTTAGCGATGAAATCCACAATGATTTTGTGTTTAAAGGAAAGCATACCGTGTTTGCTGCTGCAAAGAAAGGATATGAGGAGATATCCGTTATTTGTACCTCTCCAAGCAAAACTTTTAATCTTGCGAGTATGCTGATCTCCAATATTTTTATCCCAAATAAAAATCTTAGGCAGAGATTCCGGCACGAAGTAAATGCCGCCGGAATCAGCCAGTTAAGCGTATTGGGATTGACAGCAGCCAGGGCCGCATATGAGCACGGCGATGAATGGTATGAGAAAATGCTTGGCTATGTTAAGGAAAATATTACCTATGTGAAACAATATGTCCATGAAAATCTGCCGGGTGTGGATGTTGTAGAGGGCGAGGGAACCTATCTCGTATGGCTTGATTTCCGAAAAACCGGAATTGAGGCAGATGAACTTGACAGAAGAATTATACAGAATGCAAAACTGTGGTTAGACAGCGGAAAGATTTTCGGAACAACAGGAGCGGGATTTCAGCGGATTAATGTGGCAGCTCCGAGAAAAATCGTAACAGAATGCCTTGAGAGGATTCGGAAAGAACTTTAGACACCCCTCTTATATTATCAGATAGACAATTGTTCCCACAATACCCGATCCAAAGATAACCACAACCGGATTCAGCTTATATTTACGAAGCAGCACAAGGCACACGACAAAAATCACCGCCTCCACCACCCGAAAATCAGATACCACAATCTCAGAAAGGGGGGACCTAAAGACTGCCAGTACAAGCAGTGACAGCCCTGCAGACGCAATCAACGCCACAACTGCGGGGCGGAGTCCCGCAAGCGTTCCCTGCACCGTACGCAGGTTGCGAAACCGCATGTACAGCCATGACAATAGAAGCACAATGAGCAGCGACGGTGCCACGCATCCCAGCGTACATACCACCGCTCCCGGAAGTCCCGCCATCTGCTGCCCTACGAAGGTTGCACAGTTTACTGCTATGGGTCCGGGCGTCATCTCCGCAATCGTAATCAAATCCGCAAACTGCTCCATCTCCATCCAGCCATTTGCTTCCACAATCCGGCTCTGTATCAGTGGAACCGCAGCGTAACCTCCGCCAAAGCTGAACAGCCCAACTTGAAAAAACGCCCAAAAAAGCTGAAGATATATCATTTCTTTCCACTCCTTTTTTCTGTAATCATGCTATGTCCAAACCCAATGACAGCACAGATGAAAATCAGCGTCACAGCATTTACCTTAAAAAATACAGTTATTATAAACGCAGCAGCCATCATTCCAATCCAAAGGATATTTTTTGTCTTAAAAATGCCTGCCGCCATGTCTATTACTACGTGAAAAATGACTGCTGCCACCCCTGCCCGCATTACCTGAAGCGCAAGGGCAATCACCGGATTGTCCCGGAATTGCTGATAAAATACAGAGATGACCGAAATGATGATAAGTGGCGGAAGTACTGCTCCCAGCGCACAGACGAAAGCCCCCGGAACCTTCCGGATGCGGTAGCCCGTAATGACAGCCATATTAACTCCCAACGGTCCCGGCGCCGACTGTGCGATTGCCGCCATATCTAAAATCTCCTCTTCTGATATCCAGTGCAGTTTTTCTGCAAATTTCTCTTTTATCATCCCAACAATGACGAATCCTCCCCCAAAAGTACACGCACTGATGATAAAAATATTTTTAAACAATTGCCAGTAAACTTTTTCTTCTTTCACCATATTCCCTCCGTAAAAAAGGAATGTGTACCGGACAGCACACACTCCTCTCTTTCTCTCCCCACTGTTACGTGACCGTTCTTTACGTTCTCATCGCACCGTCTACCGATAATATCTCGCCTGTCACATAGCTTGCCATATCGCTTGCAAGGAACAAAAATGCATTCGCAATATCTTCTGCCTCGCCAATACGGCGGATCGGAATTGCGTTAATCAGCGGCTGAATCATCTGTTCCGGAAGGGCCGCAACCATATCTGTCCTGGTAATTCCGGGAGCTACTGCATTTACACGGATATTGCTTGGCCCCAGTTCTCTAGCCAGTGACCAGGTAAGCCCATTCACGGCAGATTTGCTGGTAGGATACCCAATTCCACTGGTCTGTCCGCAGATACTTACCATAGAGCTTGTATTCAAGATAACACCGCCGCCCTGCTCTTTCATAATTTTCACCGTTGGAATAATACCGTTCATTATTGCATTTACATTAAGCTGCATAATTTTGGCAAACTGCTCTGAGGTATAATTATCAATCGGTGTGCTGTCAGAGATACCTGCGTTATTAATCAGAATATCAATTCTTCCGTATTTTTCTTTTACCTTCTCAATCTCCTGTGCCACCGCATCAGCATCCCCCAGATTCGGCCATGCCCCTGATACTTCCCACTCCGGATTCTCCTCCTTCAAAGAAGTCAGTGCCTTGTCCACCGTCTCCTGCCGGGAACCAAATAATACTACCTTTGCCCCATTCTCCAAGAACTTCTTTACCGTCGCATATCCGATGCCTCTGGTTCCTCCGGTTATAACCGCTATCTTACCTTTTAACATTACCAAATCCCCTTTCTGATATGTTCTTAAGTATACTATACTATCTGCCGGAGAATTTTTCTATACTTTTCATGTAAAAAATAAGAGTCTCAATCGTAATTCCGACTAAGACTCTTTGCCCGGATGCCGCACATAGCCTGGAACCGCTACAGCAGTTCTCTCACCCGCTCTTCAAACACATTTTTTTCCAGAACCCCCTGCATAATGCTCTCGATTTCCCGTCCCTTGAACATAACAAAGGTGGGAACAATATCTGCGCCGTACTTTCCCGCCAGATCTTCTGATTCTCCAATCTCTGTCTCACAGAATTTAATCCGTCCGGCATATTTTTTCTCCATTTGCTCTACAACCGGCTTCATCATTGCACACTTTCCACACCATACTGCATAGAACATAACAACCACAGGCAAATCCGAATCCCTTGCTTCTATCTCAAAGTTACTTGCTGTCAGATGAATCATATTGCAACCTCTCTCCTGTTATATCCATCAGGAAATATCAGCATTCCCTTCTATATTAGACTATGCAGAATCCTTCCGGCTTGCAACCAGCTTATGAATGGGATTCCCCTGGGCAGAAAACTTCTCTTCATATTCCGTCATAACATTTCCCGCATTCATCTCCTTGTCATGATGCAGATCCCAGGTACACGCAGTTAATTTCCATCCAGCTTCTTCCACCTGCTCCAGTGAAAACCGGAACAGATCTCCGTTATCCGTCTTGAATTCTACCCTGCCGTCTTCTGCAAGCACTCCCTCATACCGTGCAAAGAATTCCTTTGAAGTAAGCCTTCTCTTTGCATGGCGTTTCTTCGGCCATGGGTCGGAAAAATTCAGATAAATCCTGTCCACCTCACCCGGTGAGAACACTTCTCCAATCTCAGCCGCATCCATGCAGACAAACCGGATATTTTGAAGCGCTCCCTCTTCCTCCGCTTCTTCCTCATATTTCTCGACCGCTCGCAGAAGCACGCTGGAATAACGCTCAATCCCAATATAATTAATCTGTGGGTTCCGTCCGGCAAGTTTCAGTAAGAACTGCCCTTTTCCCATGCCAATCTCTATATGAATCGGATTCGAATTTCCGAAGACCTGTCCCCAATTTCCCCGGTACGTCTTCTCATCCTTTACCACCTTATCATGTTCACTCAATACACTCTCCGCACGCGGAATATTCCTGAGCCGCATACTCTACGTCCTCCCTTTTATATTATTTTCCAAATATTTGCACAGGATATCTGCCGCATGGCTTCTCCCCCGACCCTTATCCCAGACCATCTGTATTTTTCTTGCAGGAACCTCAACGTCCGGGCTTATCTGAACCAATTTGCCTTCTTCCAGCAGCGGAGCCGTCAATTCTTCCGCAACAAAACCGATTCCCAGATTATTCTGAATCAGCGGAAGAATCAAATCCGATGTAGCAACCTCCATATCCAGTTCATAATCCACCTGATGCTCTTCAAATAGATTCTTATAGAACCTATAGGTGCCTGTCTCACTGCCCAGCCCTATCAATGAATATTCATGCAGCTCGCTTAGTTTCAGCTTTTTTTCCGCAACATCGGCATAATCTTCTCCGCCCACCAGTATTTCCTTAAATTCCAGCATTGTCTCGCAGCACAGGTTCTCGGATACTGCAAATGGCGTTGTGACAACCGCAAAATCTATTTTACCATTGTGAAGCGCCTTTAATATTTCCGGTGTGGAATTGTTGCGGATTTTTATTTTTATTTCCGGATACTTTATTTTAAAGCCATGCAAAGTCCGAAGTAAGAATAAGTGCAGTCCCGTCTCCGTCGCCCCTATCTCGACGGTACCTTTGCATTCTGTCTCCCGGTCATTAATCTCCGCTTCCGCACTCAATAAATGCTGGCAGGCAATTTCAAAGCTCGTCCTGCCAAAATTAGAAAGCAGATAA
>ERZ1673736.1035-NODE-1035-length-39611-cov-22.285873_pt1 | contig 39611 bp, 38 predicted proteins | sample MGYA00580212_ERZ1673736 | MGnify/ENA primary metagenome ERZ1673736 (study PRJEB41218, sample SAMN15661752) | gut metagenome | host: Homo sapiens | place: Canada: London | collected 2015-08-20/2019-03-30 | study: EMG produced TPA metagenomics assembly of...
TTGCCCTTGCTTCCAGCTTTTCATTTTCCGCCAACAGGTCATTGATTGTGACCTTATACTTTTTCAGTTGCCCGGAGAAGTTCTCCATCTGCGGAAACCACTTTTTCAGCATGGAGAGGGCTTCCTCTTTTTTCTTTCCGGCGTTCAGCGGGTTAATGCCGTCCAGCGTGGCTTCAATGGCTCTTGCCTGCCTGGAGAGGGAAACCGCCTGTTTGAAAAGCCGGGTGGGGATATGCTTCCGGCCTGTCTTGCTGGCACTCTCCCCACGCTCCAAGTCGGGATATTTCTCCACCATATAGGCGTGAAAATCGTCCTGCCACTTCGTCAGGTTTGCCCGGTTGCCGATAATCTCCTTTGCGCACAGGCGGTTGTCCTTTGTCAGCGGAACAAAGGTCAAATGCAGGTGGGGCGTTTTCTCGTCCATGTGTACCACCGCCGACACGATATTTTCCCGTCCTACCCGGCCAATGAGGAAATCCGCCGCCCTCTGGAAAAACGCCTGTATCTCCTTTGGGGATTTCCCCTTGAAAAACTCCGGGCTGGCGGTTATCAGCGTATCGACAAACCGTGTGCTGTCCTTGCGGGTTCGGCACCCGGCCTGCTCAATCCGGCTCTGAATGAAGTGGTAATAGCGTCCCTCCGGCTTGACGATATGGAAGTTGTATTTGCTCCGGCTGGTGTCAATGTCGGGGTTGCTGGCGTATTGCTCTTTCTGCCTTTCGTGATGGGCTTCCAGCGGCCTTGCCGGGTTGCCCTTGTGCTTCTCAAAACGCAAAATTGCGTGTTGTGCCATTCTGCTCCTTTCCCCATTCCTTTCCTATCCGGGGTTTTCCACAGGGAAAATCCCGCCGGAATTAGCTCGGATAGGATTGGAATGGATAGAATATAAATCAATCTTTTTATCTTTGTATTTCTATATACCGTCCGGTTTTCGTACTTCTCAGGAGTGATTTCCGTACTTCATGGGTACGGTTTTCAGTCCTCCGGCGTACCAGAACCGGATTTCTTGAAGTCGGTGTTTGGAACCGCTTCATAGGATTTTGGGAAAATGCGGTTGGGTTTTCCACAGCCCTGCTTCTGGATTTCCACCAGTCCGGCGTATTGCAGTTCCCGCAGGGTGTTCACCGCCTTTTGCCGCCCGCAGCGGAGCAGGTCAACCACTTCACAGATAGGGTAATACAAGAAAATCCGTCCGCAGTCATCCGCCCAGCCATTCTTGCGGGATAACTCCGCCCGCCGCAGGATAAAGGCATACAATAGCTTCGCTTCGTTGGACAGGGGATGGAATGTAGGTGCTTCAAAGAGGAAATTCGGGAGCCGGGTGAAGCTGAACGCCTTTTCCGGCTGATGGATATAGATGGTATTTGTCATAGTGCGTTTTGTGGACGGTTAGAAGCCCGTTTTCCGGGGCGGGCGATACTTTATACCACCTGCCCCGGTTTGGGGCTTGCAAAGCCTGATAAATCAAGGCTTTTTTCGCTCCTAACTGTCCACAGCAGACCTCCTTTTCCGTTCACTTTCTGTTTTCTGCCGCCTGTGAACTCTGGCGGCACAGCCGGGGCAGTATTTTGCCCGGTTGGATTTGGGGACGAACACACCGCCGCAGACCGCACAGCGTTTCAAGTCCTTATCCCGGAAAATCTCCGCTTCCAGCGTCCCGTCCAGCGGCAAGACCGCCCAGCGGAACCACTTACAGCAGACCGAGAAAGAAACCGTCTGCGGGCAGGTGCAGGTGTCCCCATCGTCAAGGACAATGCAGTTGCCGTCCTCACAGCAACAGCACTCCCGGCGTATCAGGCTGGCCGCCTGTTTTCTCTGCGCCGGTGTCATGCGGTAAAGGGAACCGTCCGGCCTGCGTTCCAGCGGCGGCAAGTCTTTATAGGGGTTATCTCTCATGCGTTCCCTCCATTTTGCTTTCCGTTGCCGTTCTCCCCGAAAAGGTTTCCTGCCCCATTCCTGCGGCGTGTTCCGGCGTTGGCACGCTCCCCGCAGCTTCGGGACATTTTGTCCCGAAGTCCGGCTCCTTGCGGTGCTTCCCCAGCCGGGGTATTCCTTTTCGGACGGTCATTCTGTTTTCAAGGTGCTGTCCATCGATGAACTACCCTAAGTCTACACGAAAATAATGCAATCCCCGGAATTTTGCGAGAATTGCATTTTGATGAAGTTTACACTTTGGAAATTGCATTTTTGCAATCATTCTGTATAATGGAAGTATGCGGAGGAGGTGCGTGTTTATGGCTTTACCCGGAACATCCGGACAGCGAATTTCCGATTTATGCAACGGGAATCACATCACACAAAAGGAACTTGCGGAGAAGATAGGCGTTTCCGCTTCCCAGTTGAGCCGCATTGTCAGCGGCGAAACGAGAACGGTCAGCAGTGATATTCTCATAGGTGTGGCAAAGGAATTTAAGGTATCGACAGACTACATACTGGGCTTGTCTACCGTGAGCGTCCGTAAAAGCTACGATATTTCTGAATTAGGCTTGTCAGAGGGAGCCGTAAGAGGGCTTGTGACGGGTGCTGTTGATGTGCAAATCCTCAACCGCCTGTTGGAACACAGGAATTTTCCCAAGCTGATAGATTTGATACGGATTTATTTTCAAGATACGGCGGCAAAGGGGATAATCGCAAGAAACCAGCTTATCGAGATAGCGACGGCTTCCCTGTCCGACATGATGAAAGAACACCCGGAACACAGGACAGAAGCAAGGCAGGATTTACAGCTATTGAACGCACAGAAGATGGGGGAGCATGAAGCGGAGATTGAGAAAATCAAGAGCGTGTTCCTTGCTATCCTGCGGGACATTAAGAAGGATATGGAAAAAGGAGAACAGCCGGGGGAAGCTGTAACCGCCGCCATGTTTCAGACCATGCGGGACGCATTGGTAGAACAGAAACAAAAACCGATTTCCGTTGATGATGTAACAGCGATGATTGCCGGACAGATCGGACAGCTTGCGCCGATGGACGAGGAAACCGCCGACTTGTTCCAGCAGTTGGCGAAAAAGATGATTGAGCAGGCTGGAAAAGAAATATAACGAGTATAAGATTTATTGTACTTACTATTTCTTAATGGAGTTAAGCAAAACTTTAACTTATTATTATATTTAAGAAATTAGACTATCAACTATAGGAGAGATAAGAATGAGATCAGAAAAACAAGTTTATGATACTATTTTGAATTTCGCAAGAATGAATGAACGTATACGTGTGGTTACGTTAGAGGGTTCTAGAACAAATATAAATATTCCGCCGGACGATTTTCAGGATTATGATATTACTTTTTTTGTTACAGATATGCAGAGCTTCATAAATGATGACAACTGGTTGAATGTATTTGGAGAGAGGTTAATTCTTCAAAAACCTGAAGATATGGAATTATTTCCAGCAGTAGAAAAAGGATTTTCCTACTTAATGCTATTTACAGATGATGTAAAAATAGATTTGACTTTGCTTCCGTTGGACTTAATAGACGAGTATTTCACATGGGATAAGTTGGTGAAATTACTGCTGGATAAAGATAATCGTATTAAACATCCTCCGGTGCCAACGGATATAGATTATCGTTTGAAAAAGCCTACAGACAGAATGTTTGATGATTGTTGTAATGAATTTTGGAATACTACAACATATGTAGTAAAAGGTCTATGCCGCGGAGAAATTCTTTTTGCCATTGACCATTTGAATGATATAGTACGAAAAGAATTACTTCGCATGATTTCCTGGTCAGTTGGTTTTGAACAAGGGTTTGATTTTAGTTTAGGAAAAAATTATAAATTTCTTAAACAGTATATTACGGAAGAACTGTGGAAACGGCTTATATCCACTTATAATATGGATTCCTATCTTCATATGTGGGAATCCCTAGAACAATGTATGACATTATTTCGAGAAGTTTCGACAACAGTAGCACACCGGTTGGATTATCCATACCCTCCATACGATGAAAAAATTAGCAATTATGTAAGTCGGCAAAAGAAAAAATACGGTATAAAAAGCGATGATAAATAAGTATATGTTGGGAGATGGCAAAGTCAGCCGAGCTAGTCAACGGTCAAGATAAACGGCGCATTTCATGCGCCGCCGTTGCTAAAGGGTAATCAAGGCGGGAAAGCCCTAAAATGGCTTCCCGCCCATTCCAATTTTGAGGAAAGAAACGCTCCAAAATCAAAAAGAGAGCGGCCAAGCACTTTGAGGGATTGGCCGCCTTGTCCACCCATTCAGCAGAACGGCGGGCGGCAGTCAAGGCCGGGTGTAAACCCGTTCATTTCAGCCTTGACGGTTGCCCGCTGTCCTGCTATTTTTCCGGGAATGTGGCCACACTTCGGGACACTTTGTCCACAAGTCGGAGCGTAGGACGAGGGACGGGGGCGTTCATATACGCCCTGTCTGCTGTCGAAAACAGACCTGCGCTTGCGGCTCCACGCCACACAAGCACAGCACTGTTTTCCTGCCGCTTCAAATGCCCTTGCCCTCCCCGGCGGCAACGACATTTTCACGGCAACGCCGACAGAGCGTATAACACACTACACTTTGCTTCGCAAAGTCGTGTGCCAAATGGGGGCGTTGCCCCCTTTGGAAACCCCCACAAGAAAAGGCGGTATGCTACCCCTCCACGGGGCGCATACCGCCTTTTCTTGTTATCCAGCCCTCCGGCTGTATCGGTTGAGCAAAAGTCAGCGTGGGATTAGTGTGGTATCTTTATCTAAGTGATACCCCACGTTCCCATTTCGAAACGCTTTGCGGGGTAATCCCCAAATACTCTGCAACATCCTCTTGCGTAAGATTTTTTAATATACGGTATTTCTTTAAGTTTTCTGGTAAATATAACATAGCAACCTCCTGATGATTCATTATAGTAAAATCATATCATGTGCATTTGCGAATTCAATAACGCAGTAGTTGTCCTAAACTCAACCGCATCCATATATGCTAAAAAAATCAAACTACATATCATAATTCATGTTGTCACAAAGATCCACCTACAAATTCTAATTTTAATGATGTTTCGTTTCATCATATAGAATCACTGATGTGAAAACTATAAATGTTCCAATATCTCTGTAATATTATTTACTATATGTTCAGGCTGATATTGTATCAGCTCTAAGTTTCCATAAGCAAAAGAGCCTTGTTTCACCCATATTGTATGCATTCCAATTTGTGATGCTGGTTCGATATCATTATCTAGTCTATCTCCAATCATATAAGTCTCTTCTGGAATACACCCTGATTTATCTAACGCCATCTGAAATATTTCTAGATTAGGCTTAGATATTCCAACTTCGGCTGAAGATATGATAATATCAAAATATTGGCGAATACCATATTGTATAATACGCTGTTCTGTTCCCATACTTTGGTTAGCAATGATACCTAAATGATATTTGTCTCTCAACTTTTCAAGCAGCTCAGGAACACCTTTATATACTTTTTCTAAATGCTTTGGCCATTTTATCGTTTCCAATCCAAATTCTTTAGCAGCATCTTTATACGGCAACCGATTTTGTGAAGCAAGCTCTATCATGCGATGTTCTAACGTTTCTCTCTTTGGTGCGTTAGGTTGCTTTAGCAATTCTTGTGTTCTATATTCTGCACATTCACTTTCATCTATCAAAGTTGATCCTAAGTCAAAAAATATCCATTTAATCATTTTCTTACTTCCTTTCGAGATATAGATATTTTTAGCAGTATATCCCTTCACTCCTCATCCCTCAACTGCATTTGTCCACAAAGCATTGAGAAAAATCCAAATCTCTCATAGTACTCCTTTAGTTTTTCTTCTCCGTATATTACTGAAAGCATATAAATATTTCGTTCTCTAATCTCTTTGATTACCATACTCATCATCTGTGTTCCGAACCCTTGATTTTGCATTTCCGGATAAACCATCAAATCCTGTATGTAGGCATCAGTAACCCCATTAGATACGACTTCCACATATCCTACCAGTCTGTCACCCTCATAAGCACTCACAGAAAGAAAACACTGTAATTTTGGATTATTTAAAGAACTTTCCATTGTATTCCACCCAACAAATTTACGCAGTTCGCTCAATTGCATCGCATCCATTTTCTTATTTAAATAATAATTAACCATCTAACTCCTCTTTCAATGAAATCATTGCTTACTTTTTACACTTGCCATCCACCGCTTACACTTTTCACATAAATAAATTTTTTATCAGTTCGACAAACTGATATGTAGTCTATCCCCTCAGATTTTTTAGAGCATCGGGGTTATTTGAGATAATCATTCCAACCATCTGACATTTTTCCATGTCTAGGCAATCGCCACACATTACCACACCCTTTTTCAACTCGCGATGTTCATAAGCAGTGTTGTTCTTGTTTATAAATGCTCTAGTAATCTCTGCTCCAAATGCCTTGCAATAAATTTTTGCTGCATCAAAACTATTTTTAACATAAACTTGATTATAATTTTTCATAGTCAATCTTCTTTTTCAGTTTTATCAATTTTTATTTGGTAACTTCAATATAATAATCTAAAAGTTCATATATCCAATCATGAAGTACCGAAAACTGAAATCCCAACGCTTGTGCTTTTTCGGTATTTATACTATATTCCGGTTTCCTGTTATATGTAGCGTTTTCCCCTCCTTTGTCAATAATTGCTTTGGAACCTGTTTTCTTTTCAACATAATCAATTATCTCTCTTATAGAAATAGTTCCTTCAGCACTTCCATTAATTGCTCCTTTGACCTCTTTATCAACCAGAAAAGCCATAAATTTCCCTGCTTCATCGGAACGTATAAAGCCCATCTGATAGTCCAAATTATCTATATTCATAGGAATAGACTTCATTACATGTTCGACATAGAATAATAATCTTTTCGTATAATCATCCTTGCCTATTACAAAAGGATATCTTACCGCAATCCAATTGCGACTAGAGTATTTTTGCCACAAAGCATACTCCACTTGCCGTTTTATTTGTTCATACGGAAAAGCAAATCTGTCACACCAAATAAGCTCTTTTGATGTTCCATCAAAATCAGATTCCATCGTATTCATATGTTTAGGTTCATATACAGATGTACTGGACATATACATATATTTATCACAATCTACAGCTTCCATCACATACTTTATATCATTCGAACAATAGGCAATTTTGTCAATAACAACATCATAATGCACACCTGATAATGCTTCTTTCACACTTTCTTCATTTGTCCTTTCAAGGATAATCCTCTTTACCTTGTCGCCATATTCATCAGAAGATATTCCCCTTGTGGCAATAGTAACATCATGCCCCTTTTCTAAAAGTTCATTTACCATATGTATTCCAAAAAATCTAGTACCACCTATTACTAATATTTTCATCCTTTTTCTCCACAAACTCATATTTATCAATCAAATCTTCCCCTAAAATTATACCATTCTCCCAAGAATAAAACCATACATTTTCTCTCGTGACGCCATTTTGACGCCATTAACTCCTCATTTCTCTCTATGACGTAGAAAAGGCATCCCCGAAAATTTCGGGAATGCCCATCATTCACACAAGCATATCTTATTGATTACTCAACAATTGTAGCAACCTTACCTGAACCTACTGTTCTACCACCTTCACGGATAGCGAATCCAAGGCCCTGTTCCATAGCGATTGGGTGGATAAGTTCGATTGTCATTTCTACGTTGTCACCAGGCATGCACATTTCTGTACCAGCTGGAAGTTCACAAACACCAGTTACGTCAGTTGTTCTGAAGTAGAACTGTGGTCTGTAGTTGTTGAAGAAAGGTGTATGACGTCCACCTTCATCTTTTGTTAATACGTAAACCTGAGCTGTAAATTTCTTATGGCATGTTACTGAACCTGGTTTAGCAAGAACCTGACCTCTTTCGATCTGGTCTCTGTTGATACCTCTTAAAAGAGCACCAATGTTATCACCAGCCTGAGCTTCATCAAGAAGCTTTCTGAACATTTCGATACCAGTTACAACTGTCTTCTGGATTTCTTCCTTAACACCAACGATTTCAACTTCATCGTTCATATGAAGAACACCACGTTCTACTCTACCTGTAGCAACAGTACCACGACCTGTGATTGTGAATACGTCTTCTACTGGCATTAAGAATGGCTTATCTGTATCTCTCTGTGGATCTGGGAAGTAATCATCAATTGTGTCCATAAGTTCCATGATCTTGTCGCCCCATTCTGATGATGGATCTTCAAGAGCCTTAAGAGCTGAACCTTTGATGATTGGAGTTCCGTCGAATCCATATTCTTCAAGGATTTCTGTAACGTCCATTTCTACTAATTCAAGTAATTCATCATCGTCTACCATATCGCATTTGTTTAAGAAAACAACGATTTTAGGAACACCAACCTGACGTGAAAGTAAGATATGTTCCTTTGTCTGAGCCATAACACCGTCAGTTGCAGCTACAACAAGGATAGCACCATCCATCTGAGCAGCACCAGTGATCATGTTCTTTACATAGTCAGCATGTCCTGGACAGTCAACGTGAGCGTAATGTCTCTTCTTTGTTTCATATTCAACGTGAGCTGTAGAGATTGTGATACCTCTTTCTCTTTCTTCTGGAGCTTTGTCGATATTTTCGAAATCTGTAGCTTCGTTACCTTCAACTCTTTCAGAAAGAACTTTAGTAATAGCAGCTGTTAATGTTGTTTTACCATGATCTACGTGTCCGATTGTACCAATATTACAATGTGGTTTGTTTCTTTCAAACTTAGCTTTTGCCATTTTTGATAATCCTCCTAATAATAAAATATTTTAATAACTGACCTAATGGTCGTCTTTACATAGGCTTAGTTCCCATTATATTTTATAATGGGAATATTTTCAAGCCTTTAAGTTAAATTAATAATCTAAATCAATATATTATTTTGCTCTTGATGAAGCAACTTTTTCCTGAACAGACTTTGGAGCTGCCTGATATCTTTCAAAGAACATTGAGTAGTTTCCACGACCCTGAGTTGTAGAACGAAGTTCTGTTGAGTAACCAAACATTTCTGACAATGGAACGAAAGCTCTTACGATCTTACCGCCACCGATGTCATCCATACCTTCAATCTGTCCACGCTTTGAATTCAAGCTTCCGATAACATCACCCATGTATTCTTCAGGCATTGTTACTTCAACCTTCATGATAGGCTCAAGTAATACAGGATCTGCCTTAGCCATAGCATCCTTGAATGCCATAGAACCTGCAATGTGGAATGCCATTTCTGAAGAATCGACTTCATGGTATGATCCATCATATACTGTAGCATGTACACCAAGTACTGGGAATCCTGCGATGATACCTGACTGTGCAGCTTCTTCGATACCTTCTCCAACAGCCGGGATATATTCCTTAGGAATGTTACCACCAACTACTGTAGATTCAAACTTAAACTGTTCTTCACCGTTTGGATCCATTGGCTCAAACTTAACTTTACAGTGACCATACTGACCACGACCACCTGACTGCTTAGCATACTTGCTATCAACGTCAACTGCCTTAGTAAATGTTTCCTTGTATGCAACCTGAGGTGCACCAACGTTAGCTTCTACCTTAAATTCACGAAGAAGACGATCTACGATTACGTCTAAGTGAAGTTCACCCATACCAGCGATGATTGTCTGACCTGTTTCACGATCTGTGTGAGCACGGAATGTAGGATCTTCTTCAGCTAATTTAGCTAAAGCTTCACCCATCTTACCCTGGTCATTCTTTGTCTTAGGCTCAATTGCGAGCTCGATAACTGGTTCTGGGAATTCCATTGATTCAAGAATTACAGGATGCTGTTCATCACAGATTGTATCACCTGTTGTAGTCAACTTGAAACCTACAGCAGCTGCAATATCTCCTGAATATACTTTATCTATTTCTGTACGCTTGTTAGCATGCATCTGTACGATACGTCCAACACGCTCTTTCTTACCCTTTGTAGCATTTAATACATATGAACCTGAGTTCATTGTACCAGAGTAAACTCTGAAGAATGCTAACTTACCTACGAATGGGTCAGTCATAATCTTGAATGCTAAAGCTGCAAAAGGTTCATCATCTGATGAATGACGTACTACTTCGTTACCATCTTCATCAACACCTGTGATATCAGGGATATCTGTTGGAGCTGGCATGTATTCGATAACACCGTCTAACATCTTCTGTACACCTTTGTTCTTGTAAGCTGATCCACAATATACAGGAACTGCTTCACAAGCGATTGTAGCTCTTCTAAGAACCTTCTTCATTTCTTCGATTGATGGTTCTTCACCTTCAAGATACATTAATGTAAGGTCATCATCTAATTCACAAATCTTTTCAACAAGGTTGTCATGCCATTCATTAGCAAGATCCTTTAAGTCATCAGGGATTGTTGTGATTTCGATATCTTCACCCTTATCATCTTTATAGTAATATGCTTCCATTTCAAATAAATCGATTAATCCGGCGAAATCGTCTTCTTTACCGATTGGAATCTGAACTGGGATTGCATTCTTGCCCAAACGATCAATGATTGTCTGAACTGAATAAAAGAAATCTGCACCCATTTTATCCATCTTGTTGATGAATGCCATACGAGGTACATTGTATGTGTCAGCCTGACGCCATACGTTTTCTGACTGTGGTTCAACACCTGCCTTAGCATCAAATACACCTACAGCACCATCTAATACACGAAGTGAACGCTCAACTTCTACTGTAAAGTCAACGTGTCCGGGAGTATCAATAATGTTGATACGATGTTCTAACGCACCTTTTTTTGGTTTGTGATGATCTTCTAATGTCCAGTGGCATGTTGTAGCAGCTGAAGTAATTGTGATACCTCTTTCCTGTTCCTGTTCCATCCAGTCCATTGTAGAAGCGCCATCATGAGTCTCACCAATTTTATAATTTACACCAGTATAATATAAGATACGTTCTGTTAATGTAGTCTTACCGGCATCGATATGAGCCATAATACCAATGTTTCTTGTTCTATCTAGTGGATATTCTCTTCCAGCCAAGGTTTTTTCCTCCTTAATTTATTGTTCATATGCATGAATTTAAAATTAAAACTGTATATTTGTTACAAAACAGTTATTGCTATGCAACCTGTCTTGTAACACTTACAGTTTTATTAGAAACGATAGTGAGCAAATGCTTTGTTTGCTTCAGCCATCTTATGCATATCTTCTTTCTTCTTTACTGAAGAACCTGTATTGTTTGCAGCATCCATGATTTCGTTAGCTAATCTTTCTTCCATTGTCTTTTCACTTCTCTGACGAGAATACAATGTAATCCAACGAAGTCCTAAAGCCTGTCTTCTTTCAGGTCTAACTTCAATAGGAACCTGGTATGTTGCACCACCGATACGTCTTGCTTTAACTTCAAGTGCTGGCATGATGTTGTTCATAGCTTCTTCGAAAACTTCGATTGCATCTTTACCAGTCTGGTTTGCAACTCTATCAAAAGCTCCGTATACGATCTTCTGAGCTACGCCTTTCTTACCATCTAACATAATGTTGTTGATAAGCTTTGTAACTACTACGTTATTATACATTGGATCTGCTAATACTTCTCTTTTCTGAGTATGTCCTTTACGTGGCATGTTACTTCCCTCCTTAATCAATTTTTCCTAAATTTGCCTAAAATATTCACAAATTTAGATTTTGCAGGTTTCCTCACTTGTGAGTCTCCTGCGATTAGATCTTCGGTACTCACATAAGTTGTGTCCTTGCGCACGGCTTTAGACTCTATTTCTAACACCGCAAAGTTTAACTTTCGTGTCAAACTCTGCCCTGTAATAATTCTAATAACCGGCACTAAAATCATTCAACCTGTGATTGGCTTATAAAAGCCTTTCCTACTTAGCGTCTTTTGGTCTCTTAGCGCCGTATTTAGAACGGGCCTGACGTCTCTTAGCAACACCTGCTGTATCAAGTGTACCTCTGATGATATGGTATCTTGTACCTGGTAAATCTTTTACTCTACCACCACGGATAAGTACAACGCTATGTTCCTGAAGATTATGACCTTCACCTGGAATGTAGCTTGTTACTTCAATACCATTTGAAAGACGTACTCTGGCAATCTTTCTAAGAGCTGAGTTAGGCTTCTTAGGTGTAGCTGTCTTAACTGCTGTACAAACACCACGTTTCTGTGGAGAAGCTGTATCATTCATCTTCTTGTTTAAAGAGTTATAACTCTTTAATAATGCTGGAGCAGTTGACTTCTTAACTGAAGTCTGACGTCCTTTTCTTACTAACTGGTTAAATGTAGGCATCCTTTTTTCACCTCCTGTTATTAGAATTATGTGTAAATCACATTTATTTGTAGCAAAAAGGCATAATATGCCTGTTCGCATACTATGCCATTATATATGTGTTATATTTTTTTGTCAACATATCATTTAAAAAATTAATTTTCGATACTTTTCTTTATAAAAATGTAAAAATTGTTAATTTCTTTCGATATTTTCATACATTGTAACTTTTTATAAATTAAATGTCATGTTATTTAATTCATTTTTAAACACCATACTATTTAATTTATTATTAAAACGCCATGCTGTTTAATTCATTCTGCATTAAAGCTTCTGCAATAATTCCGAATCCAAAAATAGTCAATAACAAATAAATAATTCCTGAGTTACTTGACATAATTCCTCTTGCTGTTTTTGCTTCGTCAATCTTTTCACCCTGCTTATAAGCCCAATAAAGACCATATATTCCACATGTTACGAGTGAAAGCAAGAATGCTACACCTCCTGATGTATTGTTCAATCCTTTGTTATCCGGCAATAATGTGTTCGCATCGTCTGTTAAAACAACAAACCAATATATTCCGTAAATCCCGCATGTTACGAGTGAAAGAATTATGCACATTGCAATACTTCTTCTCTGAATCATACCTTTCTCCTCCTTTTCTCTTTTTTGGTAAATAAATTCATCCATTTAGTATAACACACATATATACCATTTGAAACATTTATTTACAAATTATGCCTATTATATTTTAGGGCCAAATTTATTGCATTTTATAAACGCATATAAATTTGGCCCTGTTTTATTACTTTTTATCTCTCTTTTCTAAAAAATTCAAACTATTTTTCATTTATTATTATACAAAACATTGCATTTTATTTATATTTCAATAATAATATTCTATTACTTATTTTTCTCTGCCTTAATTACTTTTTGAAATTCTATCATATCTTTTGCAATTTCACCGCTTAAAGCAAGAAGACATATTAAGTTCGGAATAGCCATAAGCGCATTGGCTATATCTGAGAAATCCCATACAATCTGTAATGTTGTTGTAGCTCCTATGTATGCAATTAAAGAAAATAATATTCTGTAAATCATGTTGTATTTGTGTGTTCCCAAAATATATTCAAATGCTTTTTCTCCATGATACTCCCATCCAAGTATTGTTGAAAATGCAAATAATGCAATTCCTATTGTAACAAGGTAAGCTCCCCATTTACCTAAAGCCGTACTAAATGCTGCAATTGTCAAGGCAGCTCCAGATACTAATTCTCCTGATGCATCTGTTGTTCCAAGTACACCTGAGCTTGCAATACATAATCCTGTAATAGTACATACAACTATTGTATCGTAAAACGTTCCTGTCATATTTATGTATCCCTGTCTTACATGGTTATCTGTTGTAGCTGCTGCTGCAGTTATGGCAGCTGAGCCCATACCTGCTTCATTTGAAAAAACACCTCTTGCTACACCAAATCTCATTGCGTTCATCATTGAAGCTGTAATTGTTCCTGCTACTCCTCCTGCAAGTGGCTGTATCCCTATTGCAGATTGAAAAACTGCTGTCAATCCTGCGGGAACATTTTCTATATTAATTATAATTACCACTAAACCTGCTATTACATAAAATATTGCCATTGCAGGTACTACAACCTGTGATACTTTTGATATTGATTTGATTCCACCTACAATTATAATTAAAGCTAAAATTGTAAGAATTACCCCAACAACATTTGTCGGGATGTTCCATGTAGATTTTAATGACTCTGATATCGAGTTTGCCTGTGTAAGATTTCCTATTCCAAATGATGCTATTACAGCGAATAAGGCAAACACCCAGCCAAGTACTGCTCCAATCTTTTTATTTTTAAATGCCTTTTTCATTGTATACATAGGACCACCTGACATTTCCCCATTAGCATTTACTTCTCTGTACTTAATTGCAAGCATACATTCACTAAATTTTGATGTAATTCCAAATGCTGCCGACAACCACATCCATACTAATGCTCCGGGTCCACCTGATACCATGGCTGTAGCAACACCTACGATGTTTCCGGTACCAATTGTTGCTGCAAGCGCTGTTGTCAGAGCTGAAAATGGTGAAATATCTCCACTTCCTCTACTTTTTGTTCTTGCTTCTTTACTAAGTGTCGACTTAAGGGCATAACCTAAATTTCTCCATCCTAATCCTCTTGTTCTGATAGTTAAAATTACTCCGGTTCCAACTAATAAGCATAACATAATTGGTCCCCATACAATTCCGTCAATTGTTGACAAAACATCTCCCAGTGTCTTTGCAAATCCTTTCATAAGCATACTCCCTTCCTTTTTCATTTTTACCATAAACACAAAAAGCGGCAACCCGACTCCGGGTTACCGCCTTTGGAACTTACTAATATACTAATTTGTCATCCGTTTATTGTCAAGTTTATTTTACTCTCATCTCGTTTATTACTTTTATATATTTTGCAAAGCATGCTATTCCAAATATAACCGTAAATATTCCATAGACAAAAATACTTACTACCCAATCATGATTTGCAAAGAAATAAAATGCCCCTAAACTTACTACGATATAAAAATATCTTGGCATCCAATCCTTAACTTTCAATTTAAAATGCTTTATAAATTTTCTATCTGTAATTAAATACCATACTATAAATGACGCAAGACTTGCTAACGCAATGTACCATGAATCATTAAACACAATCAATGCTATTACATCAAACGCAAAGCCTATGGTAATTGCCATAATGTTGTTAGCAGTGTATTCCTTTATCATCTTAAGTACTTTAAAATAATTTCCACATACCAACATTATTAAAATTCTGAATACTATAGTTCCAAACAAAATTGCGACTATAGGAATGCTATCATTATATTTAGGTATCCATAATTGTATGATAAATTTTGCTGCAAAAAATGCCGCCATTGCTGCTGCTGAAACAACAGATACCACATCACTAAGCATCGTATAATATAATCCATATTTATTTTCATCCGCTCTAACAAGATATGGATATACAAGATTTGTAACAACCGTTACCATTGTAAATACAAGACTTACTATTGAAACCGCAAACTGATACATTGAAAATGTATATTTAGGCATAAACTGTTGTACAAATATACTGTCTATTCCTAAAATAATAATTCCAACAAACTCACTAAGCATCAGGAAAAAACCTGTTTTTATTAATCCACCAACTTCGGATAACTGAACTTTTCCTGATTTTGCAAGTATAATTTCTTTATTTTGATATATAGACAAACTCATACATACAAAATTCATTATTGTTGTGAATATTAAAATACTTAAATATGTGTACAGATGAAATGCTATAATACATCCTACTGCTACAACATTTAAAACATTCTGAGTTATTGTAAGATAACTGTCTATAACAAATCTCTTTGTAAATTGATTTATAGATGAAAAGAACCATTTAATATTAATCAACGGAATATTAACTATTACAAAAAGATATGCAATTCTTTGATCTATATCATTTCCACCACTTGCAAATATAACAAATGCTAACAACGCCAATGCAGAAATTATATGAATTACTATCAGGCTTTTAAAAAATGCTTTAAACTTACTGTATGGAATATCTTCATAATCATATTTTCCATACTTAATATATATTCCGTTTACAAGTCCAAAATGAAAGAACCCCGCATACGCTATATATAAATTATAAATCTGATAATTTGCATAACTATCAACACTAATATTCTTTGGTAAAATAAATCCCATAAACAGACCAACTAAAATAGTCAGACCGTTACTTAAGCATACCATTATTATATTTTTTGTAGCTGAACTTACTTTATTATTCATTACTAATTATTCCTTTTACCATTCTACGGACATAAGTCAATAAAATTATTTTTTGTATTTATACGAGTATAAGTCAATAAAATCATTTCTTGTATAATTCAACAAATACTTTTTTCATATCATTATAACAGACAGATTTCAAAAGGCAATATACCCATCCTTGTTTCATACTTTATTAACTTTATTGTAACTGTTTTAACAAAGTTATTATTCTTTCTTTTGATTTTTTTCCTTTAATGTTAACAACTACACAAACAATTACTAATATTGCAGTAGCTATGGCACACATAATAATATTGTCTAACTGTTTCTGATATATTGACCATGATAATCTTGCAATTATTAATATCGCTGCTACAGCCACTAATGTTGTCAAATAAAATCCGTTTGTAAATCTTCCTTTAATTAATGTTTTATTTTCTTTAGCTTCAATTGTTCCTTTAAAAACTGCCGGTATAGCATCTTCTAACTTTCCTTCTGAATTAGCAAATGTTTCAATCATTATTTTATTATCTTCAACACTACACTTTAATGCATTTTTTTCGCATTTTCCTTTTAAGACTTTTATGAAACTGCTTTTTTCTCGATTAAATTCAAATTCCATCTTATTCCTATTCTTTCTTTCAGAAAAATCGGCTGTCAAAAACAGAAATTATATTCTCTATTTTTGGCAGCCTTTATATGTCAATATTAATCTATCTTAATTTACACCATTTTGTATAATTTTACAACAGCATTTTCATACTGTTATCTGCTGCATTTGAATAACAAATCATCCCATCTTCTGTCAACTTCCTTCTGGAATTCTTCAATCAGGTGTTCATTTTCAGGTTTAAACAAATGTTTAAATCTTCCCTGTGTTCTTAAAAATTCTTCAATTGGAAGTCTCTTCTTTGGTTCATAATTCAAAATCCATTTGCCATCAATCACTTCAAATAATGGCCAGTAATTAGTTTCTACACCTAACTTACATATTTCCATTATTTCGTCAGCTTTATATTTCCATCCTGTAGGACATGGTGACATAACATTTAAAAATGCCGGTCCATCTGTATAGAAAGCTTTTTCAGCTTTTACATGCATATCTTTAAAACCCTGAAGTAAAGTTGTCTGTGCAACGTATGGAATGTCATGTGCTGCAAGTATTGCTGCTAAATCTTTTCTATACTGTGCTTTACCTTTACATTTTGGTCCAACAGGTGTTGTTGTTGTATCCGCATACATTGGAGTTGCTGATGAACGTTGTGTACCGGTATTCATATATGCTCCATTATCGTAGCATACATACGTCATATTTGTTCCTCTTTCCATTGCTCCTGAAAGAGACTGGATACCGATATCATATGTACCACCATCACCACCAAATGTAATGAATTTATAATCTTCTTTTAATTTGCCTTTTTTCTTTAAAGCCTTATATGCACCTTCAACACCACTCATTGTCGAACTTGCGTTTTCAAATGCACTATGTATATAACTGTCTTCCCATGCTACATATGGATACATAAATGACGATACATTTAAACATCCTGTTGCACATGAAATAACTGCCTTATCACCTTCATGAAGTCCTCTAAGAACGTTTCTTGCTGTTATAGTAGCTCCACAACCTGCACACATTCTATGACCGGGAGCAAATCTTTCAGGCTTATTCATTGTTTCTTTAAAATTGTAACCCATTTATTTTGCCTCCTTATCTCTTAATCCCATGTATCTGTAAACGTCACCTGTTTCTCCTGTTGCTGCGATGTCTTTTAATGTATCATATACATTAATCATGTCATCAACTGTAACATCACGTCCACCAATACCATACATGATATCAATTGTAAGAGCTGTACATCTTGCTGTGTACATTGCCTGCATTGTCTCTGCTCCTAATGGGCCTCCATTTGTTGAAAAGCTTTCAGATCTGTCCATTATTGCTACAGCCTTACATTTTTTAAGTGAAGCTGCAATTTCTTCTCCAGGGAAAGGTCTGAATGATCTTACTTTTATAAGACCTACCTTTTCACCATTTTCTCTCATATGGTCGATTGCTTCCTTTGTTGTTCCTGCAGCTGAACCTATAATAACAACTGCATATTCAGCATCTTCCATTCTATATTCTTCAATAAGACCGTATTTACGTCCTGATATTTTTTCAAATTCTTCTGCAATATCTTTAATTACCTGCTTTGCATTTTCCATTGCATGAGCCTGTGCTTTTCTTGATTCCATATAGTAATCAGTGATGGCATATGGTCCTACTGCATATGTTTCATTTGGATTGAGCAAATAATCTTCCGGCTCATATTCTCCAACGAAATTCTTTACTACATCATCATCAAGTAATTCCATATTCATTACGGCATGACTTGTAATAAATCCATCCTGACAAATCATAATTGGTAACATAACATCCTTATGTTCTGCAATTCTGTAAGCCATAACCATATTGTCATATGCTTCCTGATTTGTTTCAGCATATAACTGAATCCAACCTGAATCTCTTGCTCCCATTGTATCTGAATGATCACAGTTAATGTTAAGAGGGCCTGTAAGAGCTCTACAAACTGCTGCTAATACGACAGGTACTCTATGAGATGCTGCAACACCTAATACTTCCCACATAAATGCGAGTCCTGCAGATGATGTTGCTGTCAATGCTCTCGCTCCTGCTGCTGATGCACCAATTGCTGCTGACATTGAACTATGTTCACTTTCAACTGTAATAAATTCTGTATCAACTAATCCATTTGATACATAATTTGCAAAATACTGTGGAATTTCAGTTGATGGTGTGATCGGAAACATTGGAAATACATCCGGATTAATCTGTCTTAAAGCATTTGCAACTGCTTCATTTCCTGACATCTGTACTTTCTTAGGCATTCTTCTTCACCTCCATCTTTATTGCTCCAAATGGACATGCTTTAACACAAATTCCACATCCTTTACAATGATCATAATCTATTGCACATCTCTTGTAATCTTTTACCGGAATTGCGCTATCCGGGCAACAAGGTACGCATAATAAACACTGTTTGCATTTTTCTTCATCTATAACAGGTGCTACATTTGTCCAGTCACCTGTTACAAACTGCTTTGTTGTTCCGCAACCTACAACTGTGTTACCTCTTGTAACATCCTGCCATGCTACATCAGTTCCTAACTTTGTTATATCTGTCTTTGCCATTTATTTAACCTCCCTTAAAGCTACCTTAAGAGCTTGCATATTTCCTTCAATTACTTCAGGTTTTCTTGCAAATTTATGCTTGAATGAACCTTCCATCTCATTCAAGAATGTTTCATCATCGATTACTCCTGTAACCTTTACTATAGCTGCAAGCATTGGTGTATTAGGGAAATTTTTACCAAGAGTTTCCATTGAAATCTTTCTGGCATCAACTGTGTAAACTTTTCCTTTATATCCTTTTAACAGTGGTAATATTTCTTCCTTACTTTTTGCAGTATTAATTAGAATTGCTCCATCTTCTTTAAGACCTGCTGTAACATCGACAATCTCTAATAAAGTTTCATCAACTACAACTACAAATTCCGGATCATAAATATTCGAATGAACTCGAATTTCTGAATCACTTATTCTGTCGTAAGCAGTAATTGGCGCACCCATTCTTTCAGGACCATATTCAGGGAAACCCTGAGCATATTTACCTGTTTTAAACGCCACTTCTGCTAAAAGCAAAGCTGCTGTTTTGGCACCTTGTCCTCCACGTCCGTGCCATCTGATTTCAAGCGTATCTTTCATCTTTTTTCTTTCCTTTTCATAAATTGTTCTTTATGCATTTATGTGTTATCTGGATTGAATTAATAAATTCGAAAGCACTTTAACTAACTGCATATAAAGAGTATTATAAGCAAATTACACATTATTTTCAATAGTTAACGCTTTAATATGTTAAACTGTTAGTTAATTTAATAGTTGGCAACGCCAAACCTGAACCGCATGAAGTAAGAATCTGTCTTTGTCCCACATATGTTGCAGCTCCCCCCCTGAATAATTTACTACATGAGAAATTCCAGGATTTCCTGTAAGCATTACAGAACAAATCTTCTAAAATAGGATCTGATAAACCTGATTCCTGATTATTTACATAAGATGTTATTTTGTAATAATAATCTGTTGCTGTATTGTCGGTATATTTAGTTCTCTTTTTTATCAAACAATAGCATTAATGTTAATTGCTTAAAATCTTTCATATAGTAATTCAGTAAAAATATTATTTTTAATTGCTTAGAATTTTGTACATAATCAGCACACAAAAAATGCCCTACAGATTGTTTCAAACTAAAAGTTCTTTCAATCTATAAGGCACCATTTTTATATATTATATTATTTTTTTCTTACATCACATGTACATTTAATCTTTACTTTTTAAATTTATCTTTTTCTTTATTATTATCATAAATCAATCTTGCACAATATACAAAAGGTGTATCAGCAAGGCTTGTTACAATAAATATCACATAACTGGAAATTACAATTTTTATTATTGTTGATGTTGAATGTATTCCCCAAAATGCACCAAGTGAAAATAATAGATTATTTAAGAACTGTGATACAAGTGTTGAACCATTGTTTCTAATCCATAAATATTTTCTTTCATTACCAAACTTCTTTTTAGTAAATTCCCACCATTTATGATATGCCCACACATCAAATTGCTGTACTATGGCATATACAATCATACTTGTAAGCATTAATCTTGGTGTATTTGAAAAAATTGTCTTCATTGCAGGCATCGCAAAATCGCTTTCTGCAGGGATATACTGAAGCCACCACTGCGACAAAATTATAAAAGCAATTGATGTAGATATACCCAAATATACCGCAAGTTTAGCATCTTTTTTTCCATATATTTCACTTATTATATCCGTTATTAAAAATGTAGAAGCAAATAACACATTTCCTAATGTCATTTCCATTCCAAATGCATTAATAACTATTAAAACTTCGATATTAGCGCCTATTGTTGCAATTATTGTAAATGTATATAATCCCTGTTTTCCAAAAATTCTATACAATACAAGCGTCATTCCATAAATTACAATTATTGAACCTATTAATAAAATTTCATTTAACATTTATTCTCTCCAACTCCAAAATCTGTATTTTCTAATAGAATATCCACTTTATCATTATCTTTAAATCGTGGATATACTTTTGTTCTAAATTGCTCAATAACCATTTTATCAGGCTTTATCGGCATTTTATTTTCTGTCATAATATTTACATATACACGTTTAAAATGCTTTAAGCCCATTTCTATATCCCAAATCATAGATTCGGCTGTTTGTCCTTCTATTCCTTGAAGCAAATTAATTTCATCAAAATATTCAGCTATTATTTTCGGATTTTTTTCATCTATTCCTTTAACAAGATAATTTTCTCTAAAGTCATAATCAAAAGTTTCTAATCCGAGTCTAATTACAGGTTCTACTCCCAAATCCATAAATTCCTTTTTAAATTCTTTAACTTCATCTTTATGAATCCAATGACATTCAAAATGAATTTTTTTTATTTTTTTATTTACGCAAATATCCTTAATCATTTTAATTGTATTTCCATCTAAATCTACAAAACTTCCTGAATTTATTACTTCAAGTTCACCAAACATTCCTGTCACTTTTTCAAGTTCAGCTTTATTTATTTTATAATTAAATTCTTTGTCAGGGCTTGAGTCTAAATGATAATCACAAAATCTGCATTTACGCCATTTACACCCATTTCCAACAAGCATTACTATTTCTCTTGGACATTTACCTTTAATAATTGAATATCTTACAGGATTAAAACCTTCTACCATAATTAATTGCTCCTTTATCAAACAGCACTTTATAATATACTTATTTAAACTATAATCACCACTCGTACAGCAGATGTTTTATAGTTCGTAACGAAAAAAAGAGCACACTAAGGCGCTCTTTTTTTCATAAATTAAATCCTTAGTTTTGTTTATAGACAGGATGGTTACGAACTGTCTTTTATATTATCAAATGCAAGTATATTGCTTTTGATTTTTTTATTCTTCTGTATCTTCGCTAACCGCAACAACGTCTTCTGATGTAATTTCTTCATCTTCTGAGAATGATAAAACATCATCATCGTTTATTGCATTTGCAATATTGTCATCAGTATCTAATTTTACAGAACGGTATCTCTTCATACCTGTACCTGCAGGGATTAATTTACCAATGATTACGTTTTCCTTAAGACCTACAAGTGGATCAACCTTACCATTAATAGCTGCTTCTGTAAGAACTCTTGTTGTTTCCTGGAATGAAGCTGCTGATAAGAACGAATTTGTAGCAAGGCTGGCCTTTGTGATACCAAGCATTACCTGAGTACCTGTTGGAACTTCTTTTCCTTCTTCCTGCAAACGTTCTACTGTTTCATTGAAATCAAGAACGTCAACTGATGTACCTGGAAGGAATTCTGAATCTCCTGCTGTGTCAACCTTAATCTTCTTAAGCATCTGACGTACAATTACTTCAACGTGCTTATCATTAATTTCTACACCCTGTAAGCGGTAAACTCTCTGTACTTCACGAATCATATAATCCTGAACTGCACGAAGTCCCTTAATCTTTAAGAGATCGTGTGGGTTTATACTACCTTCTGTAAGTTCGTCACCTGCTTCAAGGATTGCACCGTCAAGAATCTTAATTCTTGAACCATAAGGAATCAAATATGTCTTTGATTCGCCTGTTTCATCATTAGTAATAACAATTTCACGTTTCTTTTTATTTTCTTTAATTTCAGCTCTTCCACCAAATTCAGCAATAATAGCAAGACCCTTTGGCTTTCTAGCTTCAAATAATTCTTCTACTCTAGGAAGACCCTGTGTAATATCATCTCCGGCGATACCACCTGAGTGGAATGTTCTCATTGTAAGCTGTGTACCAGGTTCACCGATTGACTGAGCAGCAATAATACCAACTGCTTCACCAACCTGTACTGACTGACCTGTAGCCATGTTAGCACCGTAACACTTAGAACATACACCTACATGTGATTTACATGTAAGAATTGTACGAATCTTAACCTTGTCTACACCTGTAGCTACAACCTTTGCTGCACGCTTTGGTGTAATCATGTGGTTTGCTTTTACAATGATATTTCCTTCTGCATCATAAATTGTTTCTGCAGAATATCTTCCTGTAATTCTTTCTTCAAGACTTTCAATTACTTCACCGCCGTCTGTGAAAGCTTCGATTTCCATAAATGGAATTGCCTTTCCTTCACAACAGTCAACATCACGAATAATTAAATCCTGTGATACATCAACAAGACGTCTTGTTAAGTATCCTGAATCGGCTGTTCTTAACGCTGTATCTGCCATACCTTTTCTAGCACCATGAGCTGAAATGAAGTATTCCAAAACGTCAAGACCTTCACGGAAGTTTGACTTAATAGGCAACTCGATAGTTCTACCTGATGTATCGGCCATCAAACCACGCATACCGGCAAGCTGTTTAATCTGCTTATCAGAACCACGGGCACCAGAGTCAGCCATCATAAAGATGTTATTATATTTATCAAGTCCTGTAAGAAGAGCTTTTGTAATTTCATCATCGGCTTTCTGCCATGTTGTAATTACTTCTTTGTATCTTTCTTCATCTGTTAAGAAACCACGACGATAGTTCTTTGTAATCTTTTCTACAGTTTCTTCAGCATCATCTAAAATCTGCTGTTTAGCTGCAGGTACTGTCATATCAGAAATTGAAACTGTCATGGCAGCTCTTGTTGAGAATTTATAACCCATAGCCTTGATATCATCTAAAACTTCAGCAGTCTTTGTTGCGCCATGGTTATTGATTACTTTTTCAAGAATCTGTTTCAACTGTTTCTTTCCTACGTGGAATCCAACTTCTAATTTAAGGAAGTCTTCATCTGTTTCTCTCTTAACAAATCCCAAATCCTGTGGAAGGATTTCATTAAATATTAAACGTCCAAGAGTCGCATCAACAACACCTGTAATTTCCTTACCTTCATTGTTGTATACAGTTCTCTTTACACGAATCTTCTGGTGAAGAGTAATTTCTCCATTTTCATATGCGAGAATTGCCTGATTTTCATTGCTAAAGCTACGTCCTAAAACGTCAATAGTTTTACAAATTACAACTCTGTCATCTGCATGGAATTTAATCATTGAATCAACATCAATTTTTCCATCATTTAATTCTTTTCTGATACTGTCTTCATCTTCGTAAACTTTTGCCTTTTCTAATGTCTTAACAAGTTTCTCATCATCTGAATAATCAACATATTTATCCATTGTCAAATAGTAAATACCAAGTACCATATCCTGTGAAGGAACTGCTACAGGTGCACCATCTGATGGTTTTAATAAGTTGTTTGGTGACAATAATAAGAATCTACATTCTGCCTGTGCTTCTACTGACAATGGAAGATGCACGGCCATCTGGTCACCATCAAAGTCGGCATTATAAGCTGTACATACAAGTGGATGAAGCTTAATAGCTCTACCTTCAACTAAAACAGGTTCAAATGCCTGAATACCAAGTCTGTGAAGTGTAGGGGCACGGTTAAGCATAACCGGATGTTCTTTAATTACATCCTCTAATACATCCCATACTTCTGTCTGTAATCTTTCTACCATCTTCTTAGCACTCTTAATATTGTGTGCTGTTCCATTTGCCACTAATTCTTTCATAACAAATGGTTTGAACAATTCAATAGCCATCTCTTTTGGAAGACCGCACTGATAAATCTTAAGTTCCGGTCCTACAACGATAACTGAACGTCCTGAATAGTCAACACGCTTACCAAGTAAGTTCTGACGGAAACGTCCCTGCTTACCTTTAAGCATGTCTGATAATGACTTAAGAGCTCTGTTTCCAGGACCAGTTACAGGTCTTCCTCTTCTACCATTATCGATTAACGCGTCTACAGCTTCCTGAAGCATTCTCTTTTCGTTTCTAACAATGATTTCCGGAGCGCCTAATTCAAGAAGTCTCTTAAGACGGTTATTTCTATTTATGATTCTTCTGTATAAATCATTTAAATCTGATGTAGCAAATCTACCACCATCTAACTGTACCATAGGTCTTAAGTCAGGTGGAATTACAGGTACTACATCAAGAATCATCCATTCAGGTTTGTTTCCTGAACTTCTGAAAGCTTCCATAACTTCAAGTCTTTTAACAATCTTAGTCTTTTTCTGACCTGTTGCTTCAAATAACTCTGCTTTAAGTTCTTCAGCTTCTTTATCCAAATCTATAGCTGCAAGTAATTCTTTAATAGCTTCAGCACCCATGCCTACTCTGAATTTTCCTGCATATTCTTCATAAGCTTCTCTGAATTCTTTTTCAGATAAAACCTGCTTGTACTCAAGATTTGTATCCATTGGATCAAGTACAATGTATGATGCAAAATACAATACTTTTTCCAATACCTTTGGAGATATATCAAGGATTAATCCCATTCTCGATGGGATACCCTTGAAGTACCAAATGTGTGATACAGGAGCTGCAAGTTCAACTCTACCCATACGCTCTCTACGAACGCTGGCCTTAGTTACTTCAACACCACATCTGTCACAAATGACACCTTTATATCTGATTTTCTTATATTTTCCACAATGACATTCCCAGTCTTTGCTAGGTCCAAAGATTTTTTCACAAAACAATCCGTCCTTTTCAGGCTTTAAAGTTCTGTAGTTAATTGTCTCTGGTTTTGTTACTTCACCCTTTGACCATTCTCTGATCTTTTCCGGTGATGCAAGACCGATTTTAATCTTGTCAAATGCCACCTGTTCACTAATGTTGTTATCTGTCATGATCAAATCTCCCTTCTACTACTCGTTGTCGTCACTAGAAACATCTTCTGATGCGCCAACTGCCTGAAGTTCTTCGTTAACGAATTCCTGTGTTGTATAACCAGCTTTTTCAAAATCATTGGCATTTTCTTTATTTGAATTAAAGTTTCTATCGTTGTTAATAATTGCATTTATGTTTGTTTCACCATAATCAATGCTTTCCTTTAATTCTACTTCTTCGTCATTTTCATCTAATACCTTAACATCTAAGGCAAGTGACTGAAGTTCCTTCAAAAGAACCTTAAATGACTCTGGAATTCCAGGCTGTGGAATATTCTCACCTTTAATAATTGCTTCATATGTCTTAACACGTCCAACAACATCATCAGACTTAACCGTTAAGATTTCCTGAAGAGTATATGATGCGCCATAAGCTTCAAGCGCCCAAACTTCCATTTCACCAAATCTCTGTCCACCGAACTGAGCTTTACCACCAAGTGGCTGCTGAGTAACAAGTGAGTAAGGACCTGTTGAACGTGCATGAATCTTATCATCAACCAAGTGATGGAGTTTAAGGTAATGCATGAATCCGATTGTAACCGGGCTATCAAAATATTCACCTGTTCTACCATCTCTTAATCTTACCTTACCATTTCTTGAAATTGGTACACCCTTCCACTCTTCTCTGTGGTCAAGATGTTCCTCAAGGTAAGACATTACATCTTCACGTAATGTATCATTATATTTTTCTTTGAAATCTCCCCATTCCATATTAGCATAATCATTAGCTAATTCGAGAGTATCCATAATATCATTTTCATCCGCACCATCAAATACCGGTGTAGCAATGTTAAATCCTAATACCTTAGCAGCTAAACTAAAGTGGATTTCAAGCACCTGTCCGATATTCATACGAGAAGGTACACCCAATGGGTTAAGTACGATATCAAGTGGTCTTCCGTTTGGAAGGAATGGCATATCTTCAACTGGTAATACTCGTGAAACTACACCTTTATTACCATGACGTCCGGCCATCTTATCACCAACTGAAATCTTTCTCTTCTGTGCGATGTAAATACGAACTGATTCGTTTACACCAGGAGCTAATTCATCTCCATTTTCTCTCTTAAATACTTTAGCATCTACAACGATACCTGAAGTACCATGTGGCACTTTAAGTGATGTGTCTCTTACTTCTCTTGCCTTTTCACCAAAGATAGCTCTTAAAAGTCTTTCTTCAGGTGTAAGTTCTGTTTCACCCTTTGGTGTAACCTTTCCAACAAGAATATCTCCGGCACGAACTTCAGCACCAATTCTGATGATACCTCTTTCATCCAAGTCTTTACGTGCTTCATCACCTACACCCGGAACATCATTTGTGATTTCTTCAGGTCCAAGTTTTGTATCTCTTGCATCTGTTTCGTATTCTTCTATATGAATTGATGTATAAACATCATCCTGTACTAATCTTTCGCTAAGTAAAACAGCATCTTCGTAGTTATAACCTTCCCATGTCATGAAACCAATTAATGGGTTCTTTCCAAGTGCGATTTCACCATTAGATGTTGATGCACCATCGGCAATAACTTCTCCTGCTTCCACATGATCACCCTTAAATACGATTGTTCTGTGGTTATAGCAGTTACCCTGGTTACTTCTCTGGAATTTCAAAAGATGATATGTTTCCTTTTCTCCATTATCATCATACTTAATAGTAATTTCCTTTGAAGTAGCTCTTTCAACTACACCGGCACGTTTAGCGACAACACATACACCTGAGTCAACAGCTGCTTTTGCTTCCATACCTGTACCGATTACAGGAGCTTCTGTTGTCATAAGTGGAACAGCCTGACGCTGCATGTTAGATCCCATCAACGCACGGTTAGCATCATCGTTCTGCAAGAACGGAATCATTGATGTAGCAACAGAGAATACCATTCTAGGAGAAACGTCCATAAGATCAATTCTCTTCTTAGGGAACTGAGATGTTTCTTCTCTGTAACGACCTGATACGTTATTATGGATAAAGTATCCATTTTCATCAAGTGGTTCATTAGCCTGTGCTACTGTATAATTATCTTCTTCATCAGCTGTAAGATATACAACTTCATCTGTTACTCTTGGGTTTGATGGATCTGACTTATCAACTCTTCTGTAAGGAGCTTCTACAAATCCATATTCATTAATTCTTGCATAAGTTGCAAATGAGTTAATCAAACCGATGTTAGGACCTTCAGGAGTTTCAATAGGACACATTCTACCATAATGAGTATAATGTACATCTCGAACTTCGAATCCGGCACGGTCTCTTGAAAGACCACCAGGTCCTAACGCTGAAAGACGTCTCTTATGTGTCAACTCACCCAGTGGGTTATTCTGATCCATAAACTGTGATAACTGAGAACTTCCGAAGAATTCCTTCACAGCTGCTGTTACTGGTTTTATATTAATTAAAGTCTGAGGTGAAATTCCTTCAAGATCCTGTGTTGTCATTCTTTCACGAACAACTCTTTCCATTCTTGAAAGACCTATTCTGTACTGGTTCTGAAGCAATTCGCCTACGGCTCTGATACGTCTGTTTCCTAAATGATCAATATCATCAGCTGTACCAATACCGCATTCGATATTCATACAGTAATTGATAGATGCTAAAATATCTTCCTTTGTAATATGCTTAGGAATCAATTCATGTATTCTTCTTGAAATTGCATCCTTAAGATCTTCTTCTGTATCATTTTCCTGAAGTATTTCTTCAAGAACCGGATAAAATACTGCTTCATTAACGCCTAAATCAGTGCAATCAAAATCAACGTAGCTATTAATATCTACCATCATATTAGAAAGAACTTTTTCATTTCTAATTTCAGTCTGAATCCAAACTGCTGGTACTGCTGCGTTCTGAATCTTAATTGCCATTTCTTCTGTTACTCGGTCACCTGCGTTTGCAAGTACTTCACCTGTTGTAGCATCTACTACATCTTCAGCGAGTACATGACCTTTGATTCTGTTCTTTAATGCAAGCTTCTTGTTGAATTTATAACGTCCAACTTTAGCCAAATCATATCTTCTTGAATCAAAGAACATACCTGTAATTAATGATTCTGCGCTATCTACACTTAAAGGTTCACCTGGGCGAATCTTCTTATAGAGTTCTAAAAGACCATCCTGATATCCTTCTGATGGATCTTTTTCAAAACTTGCGAGAAGTTTAGGTTCTTCGCCAAACAAGTCAATAATTTCTGCATTTGTACCTATTCCTAAAGCTCTAATAAGAACTGTTACAGGCACTTTTCTTGTTCTGTCCACACGAACGCTAAATATATCATTTGAATCTGTTTCGTATTCTAACCATGCACCTCTGTTAGGAATTACAGTTGATGTAAAGATTTCTTTACCAACTTTATCATGACTTACACCATAATAAATTCCAGGAGAACGTACTAACTGACTGACAATTACACGTTCTGCACCGTTAATTACGAATGTACCGGTTTCTGTCATTAAAGGCAAATCACCCATAAATATATCATGTTCAGTAAATTCACCTGTTTCCTTGTTATGAAGTCTAACCTTTACTTTTAAAGGAGCTGCATATGTTGCATCTCTTTCTTTACATTCCTCAATCGTATACTTCTTATCTTCAACACATAACTTGAAGTCAACGAACTCAAGGCTTAAGTTCTGGCTGTAGTCTTCAATAGGAGAGATATCATCTAACGCTTCTTTTAGTCCATCACTAAGGAACCATTCATAAGAATTTCTCTGTACCTCAATAAGATTTGGCATATCCAAAACTTCTTTTTGTCTAGAATAACTCATACGAAGGCTTCTACCTGATTTCACAGGACGGATTCTCTTTTTCTCCATCGACATTTCACCCCTTGTCTATAATTTGTCTTTTTGTTCATTCAATAGGGCGCAAATTACCCCTATTTTCACAATAAAGCACTCTACACTTTAGCATAAACTCATCTATATGTCAACGACTTTTTTGATGTTTTTACCATTTTTTTAATTTTATTGCAGAATTACACACGATATATATAAGAGATTACCCCAATGCTAGACAAAGAGCCGTTCCTCTAATTGATTTTCTTCGTAAATCAATTAGCACACGGCATTCGCTGTTTTTTCTAAAAGCTCGCTCCTCTAATTGATTTTCTTCGCAAATCAATTAGCACGCGGCATTCGCTGTTTTTTCTAAAATCTCGTTCCTCTAATTGATTTTCTTCGCAAATCAATTAGCACGCGGCATTCGCAGAATGCCGCGTAACATAAAAAGAGATAGGTTCTTATTTATGCAAGCATAATAGAACCTATCTCTTTTTATGTTACGTCGCTTTGCTCAAAGCTTCGCGATAATTATTTAATTGTAGCAACTGCTCCAACTTCTTCAAGAGCTGCCTTAAGAGCTTCAGCTTCTTCCTTAGAAACTCCTTCTTTAACTACCTTAGGTGCTCCATCAACTACTTCTTTAGCTTCCTTAAGTCCTAATCCTGTTGCATCCTTAACAGCCTTGATAACTTTAACCTTGTTAGCTCCAACTTCTGTTAATTCAACATCAAATTCTGTCTTTTCTTCAGCTGCTGCTCCAGCATCTCCTGCTGCTGCAACTACAACACCTGCTGCTGCAGATACGCCAAATTCTTCTTCACATGCTTTTACTAAATCGTTTAATTCTAAAACTGATAAACCTTTAATTACTTCAATGATTTCTGCTGTTGTCATTGTTTAATCCTCCATATAATAAATTAATTAATTCTTTGAACTTTCGTTCAGTCAATAAAAACCTGATAATTCAGATTTATGCAACTTCTTCGTTCTTTTCAGCAATCTGCTTAATAACACGAGCGAAGTTTGTAATTGGTGACTGCATAGATCCAAGTAACTTTGAAATAAGTACTTCTCTTGATGGGATGTTTGCAATCTGAGCAATTCCTGCTGCATCGTAGCATACACCTTCAACTACACCTGCTTTGATTTCAAGAGCTTCAGCGTCTTTAGCGAATTTAGCTAATTCTCTAGCTGCTGCTGTAGCATCTTCTTTACAAATAGCGATAGCTGTTGGTCCTTCTAAGTATTCAGCAAGACCTTCGAATTCTGTTCCCTTAATAGCGAAATTAATCATTGTGTTCTTGTATACTTTGTATACAACACCAGCTTCTCTTAACTGTTTACGAAGCTTTGTGTCCTGTTCAACAGTAAGACCACGGTAGTCAACTACAACTGCTGTTGCAGCACCGTTAAGTAATTCAGCAATTTCGTCTACTATAGGTTTCTTTACTTCTACTTTTGCCATGAATGTTTTGCCTCCTTATTAAAATTAGGTTCAACCAAACATTAAGCCGAATAGATTTTCAATATAAAAACCTCTCTGCCTGGACAGAGAGGTGTATAAGTCATTAAAAATTCTTATTCCTCGGTAGGCATCTTATGATTTACGACTAATGTCACCTACTGTCTTCGGCAATTGGTATTAACCACTTTGTGCATACTAGCACACAATTATTGAATTGTCAATAATTTTATTAATTAATAACAATCAGATTGTATTAATCTATATTTGTTAATTAATTGCTTAACTTAGCAACGTTTAACTTAACTCCAGGACCCATTGTAGATGTAAGAGTTACGCTCTTGAAGTACTGTCCCTTTAATGCGCTTGGTTTAGCTTTGTTTAAAGCATCAACTAATGCGTTGAAGTTATCTGTTAACTGTTCTTCTGTAAATGAAGCTTTTCCAACTGGAACGTGGATGATGTTTGTCTTGTCAAGTCTGTATTCAATTTTACCAGCCTTGATGTCGTTAACAGCCTTTGTTACGTCCATAGTTACTGTTCCAGCCTTAGGGTTTGGCATTAATCCCTTAGGTCCGAGTACACGTCCTAAACGACCAACAACACCCATCATGTCAGGAGTAGCAACAACTACGTCAAAGTCGAACCATCCTTCATTCTGAATCTTTGGAATTAATTCATCTCCGCCTACGAAATCTGCACCAGCTGCTAATGCTTCGTCTACCTTGTCTCCCTTAGCGAAAACTAAAACCTTAACAGTCTTACCTGTTCCGTGTGGTAATACAACAGCACCACGAACCTGCTGGTCAGCGTGACGTCCATCACATCCTGTTCTGATGTGACATTCTATTGTTTCATCAAATTTTGCAGTAGCTGATTTCTTAACTAATGCAATTGCTTCTTCTGTGTCATATTGAGCTGCTCTGTCAATTGACTTAGCTGCGTCTAAATACTTCTTTCCTCTTTTCATTTAAACCTCCTTGTGGTAATAACGGATAAACCTCCCACATTTCTCAATTCATTTTAAATTACAACATAAGTCGTTTAATAACTTTTTGTTGTTCGCGATATTATTTATCTACGAAAATTAGTCTTCAACTTTGATTCCCATACTTCTAGCTGTTCCGGCAATCATGCTCATTGCTGCTTCAATGCTAGCTGCATTTAAATCCGGCATCTTTGTTTCAGCGATTTTCTGGATATCTGCTTTAGAAATAGTAGCAACTGTTTCTTTAAGTGAGTTACCAGCTCCGCTCTGGATGTTACATGCTTTCTTTAATAAAACTGCTGCAGGTGGAGTCTTTGTTACAAAACTAAAACTCTTATCCTGGTATACTGTGATTACAACTGGAATAATCATTCCCGGCTGATCTGCAGTTCTTGCGTTGAATTCCTTTGTGAATTGAACGATGTTTACACCATGCTGACCAAGTGCTGGTCCAACTGGTGGTGCTGGTGTTGCTTTGCCAGCTTCGATTTGCAATTTAATGTATCCTTCTACTTTCTTTGCCATCTTTCGGCACCTCCTAAAATTTGTGGTATTATCGGGAATCCCTCCCACTGCTCTACAAATATGTAAAGCAATCTATTAAAACCAAATGGTTCTAATCCATCTTTTTAACTTCAGTAAAATCTAATTCTACCGGAGTTTCTCTACCAAACATGTCCACATTAATTGTGACTGTCTGTCTGTTTTCATCAATGCGCTTAATGACACCTGCTGTGCCTTCCCATACGCCCTTGATTACTGCAACTGTATCTCCCTCTGAGAATTCAAGAGTAACCGGACCCTTGTTAATTCCAAGTGAGAGCATTTCTGCATCAGTAAGTGGAACAGGTTTTGATCCTGGTCCTACAAATCCTGTAACTCCTCTCGTATTACGAACAACGTACCATGTATCATCATTCATAACCATATTAATGAGTACATATCCCGGAAACATCTTCTTCTGTGTAACTTTTTTTACACCATTCTTAATTTCAACTGCTTCCTGAATCGGAACTGATACTTCTAATATCTGATCCTGCAATTTTCTATTCTCAATTGTCTGTTCAATATTAGTCTTTACTTTGTTTTCATAACCTGAATAAGTATGAACTACGTACCAATTTGCTTCTGACATATAATCACCTCTTCATTATTTTATTCTTATCCTATAATATGATCCAACCCAAACTGAATGAGCTGATCAATTAAGCTAATAAGAACACCTAAAATAACTGTGATCACTGTTACAACAACAGTCTGTCTTATAACGGATGCTTTTGTTGGCCAGATTATTCTTTTGAATTCAGCCTTCAAGCCTGCAAACCATTTTTTTACAGAGCCCTTTGACTTGTTAGATGCTTCTCCCATCTTAATCCCTCCATTATATAAAACTGACTATTTTGTTTCTTTATGCATTGTGTGTCTCTGACAGAACTTGCAATACTTCTTTGTTTCTACTCTGTCCGGATGACTCTTCTTATCCTTTGTAGTATTGTAATTACGCTGTTTGCATTCTGTACATTCTAATGTAATTCTTGTTCTCATGGCTTAACCTCCACTTTATTTATAATCATTTTTTGTATCTTGTTTTAAGTCATTTTTTCTGCAAAAAAAAAAGACCTAGTCCTCGCTTGATTAATATAACATAATCTGTATATAGCGTCAAGATATTTTTTAAGGCTATTTTTAAGGTGGCTGTTTTTTAAGGTTACAACACTCCGGCACTTATGCATACAAAATATACTTCTTTAACGCCTGCCGCCTTAAGGACCCGTGTACACGCATCTATAGTACTACCTGTCGTATAAATATCATCCACCAATAATACCTTATTATATTCTTTTGCCTTTTCCTCATATATAGCAAATGCATTTTCAACGTTCTTCTTTCTTGCAATTCCTACAAATTCCTTTTGCGGCTTTGTATCCTCAACTCGCACAAGGCATTTTTTATCAATAGGTATTTTCGTATATCGGGAAATTTCTTTGGCATATACATACGCCTGATTATATCCTCTCTTTATTTCCTTCTTTTTAGAAACCGGTACTGCCATTATGCAGTCAATTCCCCATTGTTCAAATAATTTTCCATAACGCTTTGCAGTCTCCCATCCATAATACGCTCCATATTCTCTTGCATTTTTATATTTAAATCTATACATGGATTCTTTTATTCCACCTGCATATTGAAAAAGACACACGCCTTTTTCATATGCATGCTTATGCTCTCTGCAGTCTTTGCACAATGTGCCGTCTTCTTTAAGACTTTTTCCACATTTTGCACATTTAGGCTCTTTCATGTAAAACACTTTACCCTTGCATTTGTCACATACAAATTTGTCCTGTCCTTTGACCACTTCCCCACATACCGGACAGGTTCTAGGGAAAAATACATTTAAAATCTTCTCCTTCATTTCCTACGTAAATCTTTTTTTAATTAATTCAAATAATCTTATATTATGTATTTATGTATTTAACTCAATAAATTTCCAATAATAAACCAGGTTTTATAAAATAAACTCTAGCAAAGCATTATAATATTAATTAAAATTTATATTTATTTTCCTTTCTTAATATTTCTATTTTGTTTATTATTTGCATATTTACAACATTATTCCATTAACTCATACTGTTCTATTTGTCATTTTCTACAATTGCCGAATGTATAATCACCAAAAATCGACACAGCACTTATGCCGTTCTATTTGTCATTCTCTACAGGTTCTTTATCTGTTTCAAATGTCTGCAACTGCCATTGTAATCCTGAATACCTTTTATGCTGGTCTTCATTTTTAATCATACCTTGAAATGTATCTTCTCTTCCAACAATACATACACAACTTTTCGCTCTTGTTATTCCGGTGTACAATAGATTTCTCGTCATAAGTTGCTGATACCCTGTAACAAGAGGCATGATAACTGCCGGATATTCACTACCCTGAGATTTATGAATAGTTATTGCATATGCAAGTTCTAATTCTTCCGCTTCCCTAAATGTATATGTCACCATTTTATTTTCATCAAATTCGACTTCTAAAATCTGTGAATCGTTATTCATATTTTTTATAATTCCCAAATCTCCATTAAATACACCTTTTCCTGAATCGATACAGGCTCCATTAGGCAATCTAACTTCCCATTCAATTTGATAATTGTTTTTTATCTGCATTACCTTGTCGCCTTCTCTAAATATATATTTGCCAAATTCATGTTCTTTTTTATATTTGTCCGGCTTATTAATATATTTTTGCAATTCAACATTCATATTCTCAACACCAAGAATTCCACTCTTCATAGGTGTAAGAACCTGTATTTCCTGCGGTGTTGATTTTACATAGTCAGGAAGTTTTGTCATTATAAGACCTATTGTTGCATTCAAAGCCTCCTGAGGTGTATTTCTTCTTATATAAAGGAAATCTTTCGTGCTATTGTCTAGTTCAACTGCTTTTCCTTCATTTATTTTATGGGCATTTGTTACTATTCCGCTTTCACCCGCCTGTCTGAAAATCTTATTAAGCGTTACCACTTTAAATTTTCCGGAATCAATGATATCTTTTAATACATTTCCCGGTCCGACACTTGCAAGCTGGTTAATATCCCCTACAAGAACAAGTCTTGTTCCATGAGCTACAGCCTTAAGCAAAGAATGCATAAGGAAAATATCAACCATCGACATTTCATCTATTATAATTACATCTGCTTCTATTGGATTTGTTTCATTTCTTTCAAACTTAGCGTCCATATCCAATGAATCATCCGTTCCGGTACTTCCGTTTATTTCAAGCAGCCTGTGTATTGTCTGCGCCTGGCAACCTGTAGTTTCAGTCATTCGTTTTGCTGCTCTTCCTGTAGGCGCCGCAAGGCTGATTTCCAAATTATCACTTTCAAACATTTGAATAATCGCATTAATTGTAGTAGTTTTTCCCGTTCCCGGTCCACCTGTTAAAATTACCACTCCATTGCTTTGCGTAGCCATAACCGCTTCTTTTTGCAAATCATCAAGTACAATATTATTTTTTCTCTGGATGGTATCTAATTTTACACTTTCCACAAATTCATCCGCCGGCATTGATAAATCCAAATCAAGAAGCATTCCTGCTACATTCATTTCCGTGTAATAATATGTAGACAAAAATACAGCCTGTACTTCATTGATTTCTTTAACAATAAGTTTCTTTTCCATTACAAGGTCAATAAAATAGTTGTCCAACAAGTCCATATTATATGTACCATCGGCATTCTGATACTGGTCTCTTAACCCAAGCAAACTAATAGTTGCCTGAATAAGATTTTCTTTTGGCAAATATGTATGCCCTGACTCTGATGCTTTAGAAAGTGCATATACCATTCCACTTTTAACTCGAATAGAAGCATTAACTTCCACTCCTGCCCTCTTAGCTATTTCATCAGCTGTTGTAAATCCTATTCCTCGTATTTCATCAGCAATTCGGTATGGATTTTTCTTTATAATCTGATAAATTTCTTCGCCATAATAATTATAAATTTTAAGACTCATCGCCGACGAAATACCGTATTTTTGTAAAAATATCATTGCGTCTCTTATATCTTTTTTTGCCTGAATCTGGCTTGCAATATCCATGGCTTTCTTATAACTTATTCCTCTGACTTCTTCTAATCTTTCAGGCTCTTCATCAACTATTCTAAATGTATCTTCTTTAAACTTGTCTACGATTCTGTCCGCAAGAGCAAGACCTAACCCCTTAATTGCTCCTGACCCTAAATATTTTCTAATTGAATATTCGTCATTTGCCGGAATTGTTTTATACGATTTCATTTTTATCTGTTCACCAAAAACAGGATGAAATACTTCCTCGCCTTCTACTTCGATATATTCCCCTTCACCAATATATCCAAATACTCCGGTTACTTTTACATCTTTTTTTCCCACAGACATAGTTAAAACAGTATAGCCATTTTCTTCATTTCTAAATGTAATTATTTCTACATATCCGGTAATAGTTTTCATCGACATATCTTTTCCTTTTAATTTAAAAGGCTGCCTTTTCCAGACAGCCTTATTATCTATTATTTTTCCTGGTTCATTTCATCCATAACTTCTAAGTATCTTCCTGTACCAATAGCGACCGCAGTCATCGGATCTTCAGCTGTCATTGTATTGATTCCCGTCTTAGATTCAATCAATTCTTCTAATCCGTCTAACAGACAACCACCACCTGTAAGAACAATTCCTCTTACCGCAATATCTGCTGAGAGTTCAGGAGGTGTATTTTCAAGCACTCCATGAATAGCTTCAACAATCTGTGTTGTCGCTTCTCTTAAAGCTTCTTCAACTTCTTCTGATGTAACTTCTATAATCTTAGGAAGGCCTGTAACAAGGTTTCTACCTCTTACTTCCATCTTCTTAACTTCCGTTTTCTTAAAACATGTACCTATTCCGATTTTAATTTCTTCAGCAGTTCTTTCTCCTACTAAAAGATTGTGTTTTTTTCTCATATATCTGACTATCGCATCATCAAAATCATCTCCCGCAACCTTTACAGAAGTACTTTCAACAGTAGCACCTAAAGAAATAACTGCTATATCTGTTGTTCCACCACCTATGTCAACCACCATATTTCCACATGGTTTTGAAATATCTATTCCTGCACCAATAGCAGCTGCTAACGGTTCTTCCACTATAAATACTTCTCTTGCCCCTGCCTGGAATGATGCATCCTCTACAGCTTTAGTTTCAACTTCTGTTGCTCCACTAGGAACGCAAATGCTAATTCTTGGTTTCTTATAAGAACGTTTTCCTACAGCTTTCTGAATAAAATACTTTATCATCTGTTCAGTAACTGAATAATTAGAAATCACTCCCTGTCTAAGAGGTCTTACCGCAACAATATTTCCAGGTGTTCTTCCTATCATTAATCTTGCTTCTTCTCCAATTGCTCTTATAGTATCCGTATCTCTATCTATAGCAACAACTGATGGTTCTTTTAAAACCACACCTTTTCCTTTTATATATACTAAAATACTTGCTGTACCTAAATCTATTCCAATGTCTGTATCAAACATATCTTTCTCCTTTTAAAATTGGATATTTATGACAGATTAAAAGTTGTTATAAAAAATAAACACGTTATACATCTTTCAATCCCGTATTAATCACGATTTCCCGCACAAATATTATATACAATTTTATATAAAAATTAAAGTATGTTTTATTTTTTTTGCATTTAAAAAATTATTTACATCGTGTTCATATTTCGTTCACATATGTACCGTAACATAATAGAGTACTACTTAGGTAGTGCAGCATAGTTTGTATACGTCATACCCTATAATGACGTATTTTTAAGTTTTTCATACTCAACCTGGTGGGTGAAATTCCCGCCAGGTCCCCCGAAATTAACACCACATCGTAAGATGTGGTTTTTTATTGTCATAATTAAATAAAAGCCATAACTAAATGGCTTTTATTTCTTCATGCATGATTATGTGCGTATTTTTCTTTTGTTGCAAGTCCACCTCTAATATGACGTTCCGACTTATTTACATCAAGAACTTTCCTAACCTGCTTTGCCAATCCTGGATTTAACCTGCCTAACCGTTCTGTACAGTCTTTATGTACCGTGCTTTTACTTACACCAAATGTCTTTGCTGCCTGTCTTACAGTAGCATTGCATTCAATAATGTAATTTGCTATTTCAATCGTTCTTTCTTCAATATATTCTTTCACTTCTCGCCTTTTGCATTTTTCTTTTTTATAATTTATGCAAAAGGCGAAATTAATATGTTGAATTTTTATCAATCGAATAAATTTGTAATTTTCAAATATATTTTCTTGTTTTACTTTTTTCAAAATCGACTCTGCGATTTTTCATAATATATTTTTTCAAATTTACGATTATTTAAATATTTTTCCAAATATCGTTCTTACCAGCGGGCCGGCAGCAAATAATTGCCAGAAAAATGCCATAGGAAAATTTATTATAGTTGTCTGAATCCACACTGCTATAAGTTGTGGACCAAAAGCATTTTTAAACAAAACTACAGCCACAAAACTCATCATCGGACACATAAGCCAGATTGATAATACTGATATTGCCAAAATAACAAATATTGGCTTATCTTCTTTTGGATTTACCAGTCTGAAAGCTACTTTTTTGCTATTGGTCCGGCTATAAATGTATCAAGTAAAAATGCTGCTATACACATTATCGGCAGTTCACTAAGTGCTGCTAAAAATACAAAATTCTTCATTCCACCTACATCCATTGCTATGTTATAACATACCATTGCATAAACCATTACTATGACCATCATTATTGTGTAAATCGTTTCTTCTTTTCTGTTCTTTGGCATAAGAACCTCCTTTTGTCTCTTTTTAACTTTCATTGTATACTCGCTTCATTTCACTGATGCGGCATTCGCCTTAACTTCGTCCACGCACAGTTCAATTTCGCTTCGCTTCATTTCACTGATGCGGCATTCGCC
>ERZ1673736.1046-NODE-1046-length-39198-cov-12.024525_pt1 | contig 39198 bp, 29 predicted proteins | sample MGYA00580212_ERZ1673736 | MGnify/ENA primary metagenome ERZ1673736 (study PRJEB41218, sample SAMN15661752) | gut metagenome | host: Homo sapiens | place: Canada: London | collected 2015-08-20/2019-03-30 | study: EMG produced TPA metagenomics assembly of...
CGCGCATCACGCTGGCCGAGACGACGATCTACCTGGCCACCAGCCCCAAGAGCAATTCGGCCTACATGGCCATCAACAAGGCGATGTCGCTGGTCGAGCGCGACACCACGAACCGTCCCGTGCCGCTGCACCTGCGCAACGCCCCGACCCGCCTGATGGACAAGGCGGGCTACGGCAAAGGCTATAAATACGCCCACGACTACGCGGGGCATTTCGCCGAGCAGGAGTTCCTGCCCGAGAGCCTTTCGGGCACGAAGTTCTACGAACCCGACACGCAGAACGCCGCCGAGGCCAAAATCGCCGAACGGATGGCGCAGCTGTGGAAAGAGAAGTACCAATGAAACGCATCGGCATTATATCCGACACCCACGGAACCTTCGACGACACGCTCCGCGAATTTCTGAAAGACGTGGACGAAATCTGGCATGCGGGCGACATCGGCTCGATCGAGCTGGCCGACCGGATCGCCGCATTCAAGCCGCTCCGCGCCGTGAGCGGCAACATCGACGGCGGCATGACCCGCCGCGTCTATCCCGCGTTCCAGGCCTTCGAGTGCGAGCGGGTGCAGGTGCTGATGACCCACATCGGAGGTTATCCCCGCCATTACGACCCGCGCGCCGTGCAGAAAATCCAGTCCGTGCACCCGAAACTCTTCATCGCCGGGCATTCCCACATCCTCAAAGTCATCTACGATCCCGTCTACGACCTGCTCCATGTCAACCCCGGAGCCGCCGGGGAGTTCGGCTTCCACAAGGTCCGCACGGCCGTACGCCTTACGATCGACGGCGCGGAGATGCGCGACATGGAGGTCGGCGAGTGGCCCCGCTGCTGAAAACCCGGCGGGCGGAGAGCTAAAACCGACTGTCCGGGAGAGCCTTTTCCGTCACAAAATCACCCGAAATAAAATTTTATACCCCAAAAGGCCGGAAATGCATTCCGGGCGGATTTCGGTGATCGTCAGCGAAATATCCGGAACATTCCGGCAAGTCGCGCCATAAAAAAGCCGATTCTATACAATTCCGTTCGGAAACACTCCGATAAAGCCCGCAAGATATTGGAAGTCAGCCGGTAAACCCGATGCCTTGGGGCTGCTCCGAAAATGCCCGTCCGATGGAAACGCCTCTGCGTCAGTCACCAAAGTTCATCCACTAAACAAAAACGGCCGCATAATAATCACATACGCGCTCTCGTTAGTATGGCGAATTCATAACGACGACGCAACATGCAACCAAAAATTTCGAAAACGTTGGAGGGCATCATCGCCCGTTCGGCATTCAACACGACGAAGGCGGGAATGACGCATTCGCTCAAGGACTTCCTCACGCTGGAACTGCTCCGCGAAGAGGGGTCGCTCGCCTACCAGCTTTTATCCTCCCGGCTCAAGGACTGGGAGCTTTATCAGGTGCGCCTGCGCATCGAACGCGAGGTAATCAGCGCCAAACAGCAGGAGACCCGGTCGCCCGAGGAGTATTACCGCGACTTCACCGAGGAACTGCTCGCAATGCCGGGCGTCGCCCGGAGCGTGTCGACGGCCCACGCGCTGCTGGCCATCATCAGCGACCGTTCGACGGCGACCGCGCGCGTACTGGAGATGTACGGCGTGACGGCCGACAGCGTGTCCGGAGACCTGCAAAAATTCGCCGTGGGCGACGACTTCCGCACCGAAGTGCAGGTTCACATGCTCGACTTCGGCGAGGAGAACAGGAACGAGGAGAAAGGCCCGGCCCACCTGCTGGACAAGTTCGGCGTGAACCTTACGCGGCTGGCCCGCGAGGGGAAGATCGACCCGATCATAGGCCGCGAGCAGGAGATCGAACGCGTGGTGCAGATCCTCTCGCGCCGCAAGAAAAACAACCCGATCCTGATCGGCGAGGCCGGCGTGGGCAAGAGCGCCATCGTCGAAGGGCTGGCGCTGCGCATCGCGCGCGGCGAAGTGCCCTACACCATCGCCGACAAAACGCTCTTCTCGCTCGACGTCTCGTCGCTCGTGGCGGGCACGAAGTTCCGCGGCGAGTTCGAGGAGCGCATGCAGCAGCTTCTGGACGAACTGCGCAAAGCCAAGGACACGATCATCTTCATCGACGAGATACACACCATCGTGGGCGCCGGCTCCACGCAGGGCAGCCTCGACACGGCCAACATCCTCAAACCGGCCCTCGCGCGCGGCGAACTGCAAACCATCGGCGCCACGACGCTCGACGAGTACCGCGAGAACATCGAGACCGACTCGGCCCTCGAACGCCGCTTCCAGAAGGTGGTGATCGAGCCGACGACACCCGAGCAGACGCTCCAGATCCTGCGCAACATCGCGCCCCACTACGAGCGCCACCACAAGGTGCACTACACCGAGGAGGCGTTGCAGGCCTGCGTGACGCTCACCGGGCGTTACGTCACCGACCGCTATTTCCCCGACAAGGCCATCGACGCGCTGGACGAGGCCGGCTCGCGGGCGCACCTGCAATCGGCACGCGAACCGGAGGAGCTGCGGGCCATGAAGACGGCGCTCAGCGACGCCAGGCGCGAACGCCGCGAAGCGGTCGAAGCGCTGGTCTACGAGAAGGCCGCCTCGGCGCGCATGCGGGAAATCGCGCTGCGCTCGAAGTTGGGCGAGAGCCGCGCCGAATGGAAGCGCTCGCTCGAAAGCAACCCCGTGGAGATCACCGCAAGGCATATCCAGGAGGTGATTACCGCCATGACGGGCATCCCTGCGGAGCGCGTCTCGGACGGCGAGATGATCCGTCTGCAAACCCTGCGCGAACACCTCGCCAAGCGTGTCGTGGGACAGCAGGAGGCCGTGGAGAAGATTTCGCGCACCATCCGCCGTTCGCGCGCCGGACTGAAGGACGAAAACCGCCCCATCGGCGTCTTCCTCTTCGTCGGGCCCACGGGCGTCGGCAAGACGCTGCTGGCCAAGGAGGTGTCGAAATGGCTGTTCGACGAGCGCCGCGGGCTGATCCGGATCGACATGAGCGAATACGGCGAAAAACACAACGTGGCGCGCCTGATCGGCTCGCCCCCGGGATACGTCGGTTACGGCGAAGGAGGCCAGTTAACGGAGGCCGTGCGTCGTCAGCCCTACGCCGTGGTGCTCTTCGACGAGATCGAGAAGGCCCATCCCGAGGTCTTCAACGCCATGTTGCAGATCTTCGACGAAGGACACCTCACCGACGGCTCGGGACGCAAGGTCGACTTCCGGAACACGATCATCATTATGACCTCGAACGTGGGTTCGCGGGCCGTGGTCCGGAAATCGGTGCAGGTGGGTTACAGCACCACCTCGAAGAGCGCCGTGGCCGACCGGACGCCCCAGAGCGAGTACTGCAAGGCTCTGGAGCACACCTTCGCCCCGGAGTTCCTCAACCGCATCGACGACATCGTGCTGTTCCGCACGCTGGAGATCGCCGACGTGGAACGGATCGTCGACCTGGAATTGCAGGGGCTGATGGCCCGCACGGGCAGGCTGGGCTACAAGGTGAAGATCACCGAAGGGGCCAAACGCCGGCTGGCGGCCATGGGCTACGAGTCGCGCTACGGCGTGCGTTCGCTCAAGCGGACGCTGATGGACAACGTCGAGGAACCGCTCTCGACGCTGATCATCGACGGCAAGCTCCACGAGGGCGACACCGTGATCGTGGAGTCGGACAAGGGCCGCGGCGTAAAACTGCGCGTGGCATAACCGACCGCTCGCAGAGAGGGACCGGGATCGTTTCCCAGCCCCTTTTCGCATTTTTCCGGCAGGAAAGGATGCGATATTTTCCATTTTTCCTAAATTTGTGCGAATATTTCATACCTCTTCAGAGAAACCGAATGCGTCCGATTTCTCTGAAAACCCTCTCCGGGGCCTTGTTTATAACCCTCTGCGCCGCGACGACGGCGTTCGCAGCAACCACTGAAGCCGACAGCCTGTCCGCAGCGCTGTCCCGGGCGCGCACGCCCGCCGAACGGGAGCAGACCTATGTCCGGCTGGCCGACCTCTGCGCCGACAGCACGGCGCTCGCCGCCCTCTACTGGGAAGCCGCACTCACCGAAGCCGCCGGAGCCGGAGACGACTACGGATGCCGGGAGGCGCTGGACCGGCTCGTGCAGGGATTCTCGGCGAAGCAGCCCGAACGGGCTTTGGAGTACGTCCGCCTTGCGGACAGCCTCCTGCCCGACCGCCGCTTCGCGCTGTTCCGTGCATCGCTCAACGCCTTCTGGCTCTGGAAGCAGATGTCGGTGGCCAACTCGTTCGAGGCGATCGACCGCGCGCAGGCGGAGTTCCGCGAGCGGCAACCGGGCAGCCTCACCCCCGAGGAGGAGATCGAATGGGAATTCCTCACGGGACTCTCCATCGACTATTCGTCGATCGCCACCGAAGCCTACGGCAACATTCCCCAGGCCATCCCCTATGTGGAGCAGGCTCTCGCCAAGCTCGAAAAATACCCGCTGGAGGAACGCGTTCACTTCGAAAAACTCTGCCGCGAGGAACTTGCAGACATCTATCTCTACGCCGACGATCCGCGCGCCGCCGGTCAGATCGGCCGGTGCATCGACCTGCACCGCGCGTGGGTGGCTGCCGACAAACGTTTCGAACGCCCCGCCGCGACTCGGCGGAATACCTGATGCGGTCCTACGGCAAGATGGTCTTCCTGGGCGGCCTCCTCACCCGGGAGGAGGTGGACGGCTACTACGACAAATGCATGGAGCTGGCGCGCGGGCGCGGCGACCGCGAGGAGATATACAACACCAGCGCCCGTTATTACCGGGACAGGGGCGACTACGAGCGGAGCACGGCCTACATGGATTCGCTGCTGACCCTCTACGCCGAGACCGGCAAAAAGGCGGATCTCGGCTCCATCTACATAGCGCAGTCGCACCTGTATGAAAAGGCGGGCGATTACGCAAAAGTCCTCGAAGCCATGCGGAAAGGCAACGACTTCCGCTACCACAGCCGCATGGACCAGGCGCAGAGCAAGCTGGCCGAGATGCAGGCGCTCTACGACGTCAACCGCCTCGAACTCGAAAAGTCCCGGCTGGCCGACCGCAACAAACTCTTCCTGCTTGTCGCCGGCGGCATCGTGCTGCTGCTGCTCGCCGGCTGGGCCGCCTACCAGCAGGCGATGGTCCGGCGGCTGAAGCTGGCGCGCACGCAGTTCATGGCGGCCAGCGAAGAGGCGCAGCGCCAAAGCCGCCGCGCCCAGGAGAGCGAAAAAATGAAGACCGCCTTCATCAACTCGATGTGCCACGAGATACGCACGCCGCTGAACGCCATCAACGGCTTCTCCGAACTGCTGCTCACGGAACAGGAGCCTGCGGCCCGGCAGGCTTTTCAGGCCGAGATCTGGAAGAGCACCACGGCCCTGACCGCCCTGCTGGAGAACATGCTCGAACTCTCGCAGCTCGTCAGTTCCGAAAGCCCGCTCCCGGTCGCCCAGACCGACATCCGCCTGCTCTGCGCCGAACGGCTGGAGCTGCAAAAGCAGCTCGGCAACAATCCGGCGGTCGAATACGTCAACGAAGCGGGAACGGAGATCGAGATACCCACCAATGCCTTCTACCTGACGCGCGTCGTCGACAACCTGCTGCATAACGCCGCCAAGTTCACCGCCGCAGGACGCATCACGCTCCGTTGCCGCAACGACGAGCCCCGGCGCACGTTGCAAATCAGCGTCAGCGACACGGGCATCGGCATCCCGCCCGAAAAGCAGGAGTGGGTGTTCGAACGCTTCACCAAGGTCGACCCCTTCAAACCCGGTTCGGGCATCGGGCTTTACCTCTGCCGCCTGATCGTCACCCGCCTCGGGGGCGACATCCGCGTCTGCCCCGAATACAGCGGGGGCTGCTGCATCCGCATCGAACTGCCCTACTGATCCGCACCGCGGGCACTTTCGCAGCCCCTTCCGGCGCTTTTTCCGCCCCGGGAGGGGTTTGTGAATTGCAATCCCGGCGGAAATGGCTATCTTTGCACCTCAATACCCGAATCGAATGTACAGTTTCGCAACATACAAAGAGCAATACAAAGCCAACCTGCGGCTGGCGCTGCCCGTGGTGCTGACACAGCTGGGGCAGATCCTCACGCAGGTCGCCGACAACCTGATGGTCGGCCGCTACGGAGGCAGCGACCCCACGCCGCTGGCCGCCGTGTCGTTCGGCGGCGCCGTCTTCTTCATCCTCTTCATCGCCGCCATCGGCATCGCACTGGGCATGACGCCTCTCGTGGGCGAACTCTACGCGCAGGGCGACCGCGAGAAATCGTCGGGACTGCTCCAGAACGGCATTCTCTTCTACGGACTGCTGGGCGTGGCGATGGCCGCCGTGCAGTACGCCGTCATTCCGCTGATGTACCACCTCGGCCAGCCCGCCGAAGTGGTCGACATGGCCATCCCCTATTACAGGATGCTGGTGTGGAGCATGCCGTTCATCATGCTGTTCTTCACCTTCAAGCAGTTCCTAGAAGGCGTGGGCAACACGAAGGTCGAGATGTTCGTCACGATCGCGGCCAACCTCGCGAACATCGGCTTCAACTGGGTGTTCATCTACGGCCGCTACGGATTTCCCGAGATGGGCGCCGAGGGCGCGGGCCTGGGCACGCTGATGTCGCGCATCATCGCCCCAATGCTGATGATCGGCTACTTTTACAGCCGCAGCAAATACCGCGTCTATCTCGAAGGCTTTTCGCCGCGCAACTACTCGTGGGCGTCGGTCAGACAACTGCTGCACATGGGCCTGCCGATCTCGATGCAGATGTTCCTCGAAGCCTCGGCCTTCGTCGGCACGGGAATTATGATGGGGTGGTTCAACAAGGAGACGATGAGCGCCAACCAGATCGCCACGACCATCGGCAACTGCGCCTTTATGATCGTCATGTCGATCGGCGCGGCCACCACCATCCGCGTGTCGCACTGCTACGGCGCGCGCGACATCGGCCAGCTGTCGCTCGCGGCCAAGGCGTCGTACCACCTCGTGCTGGCGTGGAACGCCCTCGCAGCGCTGGTTTTCATCACGATGCGCAACGTGATCCCGACCTTCTTCACCACCAACGCCGAGGTGATCGCCATCGCCTCGAACCTGATGGTCTTCGCTGCGCTCTACCAACTGTCGGACGGCATCCAGAACGTCTCGGTGGGGATCCTGCGGGGCATTCAGGACGTGAAGATCATCATGCCGATCGCCTTCGTCTCCTACTGGCTGCTGAACCTCCCGGCGGGCTACCTGTTCGGTTTCACGATGGGCATGGGTCCTTCGGGGCTTTTCCTGGGCTTCTCGTTCGGACTGTCGGCCGCAGCCGTGATGATGATCGTGCGCATCCGCCGCAGCATCAGCCGTTTGCATGCAAACGGGAATTCACAATCCACAATTCGCAATTCATAAATTCAGTTTGCAGGCATAGTTCCCGAATAAGCCAAAATTGTGAATTCTGAATTCTGAATTGTGAATTATTTTGTATCTTTACGCAAATTATACCCAATCATGGATACCGAAAAACGACATACGGGCGCCTGCAAACCCGAAGTGGGCCGCGGGTGCGCCTTTTGCAACTGCGGCTCGGAGCCGGAAGCCAAACTCTGCGACGGGTGCTTCAAGCTCCACGAAACGGCCTGGCTCGACGAGTACCCGGTCAACATGCCGAGCGACATCGTCGAGGTGCGTTTCAAGAACACCCGCCGTTCGTTCTACCAGAACGTCAACAACCTCGACCTCAAACGGGGCGACATCGTGGCCGTCGAAGCATCGCCGGGCCACGACATCGGCGTTGTGTCGCTCACGGGCGACCTGGTGGCGCGCCAGATGCGCCGCACGGGATTCAACCCCTACAACGGCGAATACAAGAAGATCTACCGCAAGGCCAAACCCTACGACATCGAAAAGTGGCAGGAGGCCATCGCGCTGGAGCACGAGACGATGATCGCCTCGCGGCAGATCGCCGCCGACATGGGCCTGAACATGAAAATCGGCGACGTGGAGTATCAGGGCGACAAGATCAAGGCCATCTTCTACTACATCGCCGACGAGCGCGTGGACTTCCGCGAACTGATCAAGGTCTTCGCCGAACGGTTCCACATCCGCATCGAGATGAAGCAGATCGGCGCCCGCCAGGAAGCCGGACGCATCGGCGGACTGGGCGCCTGCGGCCGCGAACTGTGCTGCGCGTCGTGGATGTCGAGCTTTTCGAGCGTCACGACCGGAGCCGCGCGCGTGCAGGACATTTCGCTCAACCCCCAGAAGCTGGCCGGGCAGTGCTCGAAACTCAAGTGCTGCATGATGTACGAATACGACACCTATGTCGACGCCCGCAAGGAGTTCCCGCGCCTGCGCGAACCGCTCCAGGCCGCCGAAGGCGAATGGTTCTGCGTCAAGAGCGACGTGCTGGCCGGAACGATGACCTTCTCTTCGTCGAAGGAGGCGATGGCCAACGTCACCACGCTGCCCGTTTCGCGCGTGCGGGAGATCATGGCGCTGAACCGCCAGGGCAAGAAGGTCGAACGGTTGCAGGACGCCGACGACATCCGCCCGGAGATCGAGGAGCCGACCTACCGTTCGGAGGAGGATAGCATCACCCGCTTCGACCAGGCCAAACGCCGCAAGCGCGGCGGCCGCAACAACAAGGGCCGCGGCGAGCAGGGACGCCCCGCAGGGCAGAACGGACAGACGCCGCAGGAGTCCGGCGGAGAGACCCGCCAGCCGCGTGAAGGACAGCCCGGCCGTCCCGACAGGCAGCCGCGCCGCAACGACCGTCCGCGCAACGGAGGCAACGGAGGGGAGCGTCAGAACGGCGGCAACGGCGAGCGTCCGCACAACGGCCGCGGCGACAATAACCGAGGCGAAAACAACGGCCGCGAGAACAACGGCCGCGAACCCCGTGAAAACAACGGAGGCGGCCGCGAGGGCGGAAACCGCAGCCGCAACAACCGCAACCGCCGCCGCGGAAACGGAAACGGAAACGGAAACAACGGCGGAAACGCCCCGGCCGGCAATAACGGCAACGGAGGCGGCAGCGAAGGCGGCAATAACGGCGGAACGCATCAAAACCAATAGCGCGGTGAAACGCTCGGCAGGGCATATCGCGGCCGTGGCGGCCGCGCTTCTGGCCGGAAGCTGCGTCTCGCCCCACCAGTCGGCGGTCACCGACGTCAACCCCGCCCGGTGGGACTCGCGGGCCGAAATCCGCCTGCCGAACGCAGACACCGTGTCGCTGCGCGACGCCGTGATCTTCCTGCGCTGCAACGACCGCTTCGCGGAGGACACGTTGACGGTCCGCATCGCCACCGTAACCCCCGATTCGCTCCGCTTCGGGGAGTGGTTCCTGCTCGTCATCCCGCACCCGAAAGGTCCCGCGGCCCTGATGCGCGAGGCAGCGATCCCCTACCGCCGCCGAATCCGCCTCACGCAGCACGGCGACTACCGCTGCTCGGTCACGCCGGTCCGCCCCGTCCGCGGGGTCGAAGCCGTCGGCGTCGACCTGCAGCAAAGCAGATAACCGAAAACACATTACCGTCCTGCCGGCCCCGCAGTCCGGCGGAACAACAGACCACTATGGGCAAAGACAAGCTCCGCAGGTTCCGCGAGAACCTGACTTTCGAATGTTTCGTGCAACCCGAATTCGACGAGGTGTTCCACCGCGACCACCCGCTGAAAGGGAACTGGAACCGTGATTTCTTCCGCAACGACAATCCCATCGTACTGGAACTGGGCTGCGGCAAGGGCGAATACACCGTCGCGCTGGCTCAGCGCGACCCGCAGCGCAACTACATCGGCATCGACATCAAGGGCGCACGCATGTGGCGCGGCGCGAAGACCGCCACGGACCGCAGGATGCACAACGTAGGCTTCCTGCGCACACGCATCGAGTTCATCGACGCGCTGTTCGCCGAAAACGAAGTGTCCGAAATCTGGATCACCTTCCCCGATCCGCAGCTCAAGACCCGGCGGGCCAAGAAACGTCTCACCTCGCCGCTCTACCTGGCTTGTTACGCCCGCCTGCTCCGGCCCGACGGGTGGATCAACCTCAAGACCGACTCCAAGCACCTCTACGCCTACACGGGCGAGGTCATCCGCCATTACGGGCTGACTTGCGAGGTCTCCGAACCCGACATCTACGGTTCGGGGTTCGCCGACGAGGTGCTTTCGGTCAAGACGGCTTATGAAACCCGCTTTCTCGAAATGGGACTTCCGATCACCTACACGCGCTTCGCGCTGGGCGGCCGGCACGAATTCCCGTGGTTCGACTGGGAGGAGGACGACAAGGAGGAGAAAGACAACGAGGCCGAACGGCAGCTACGATAGCCTCGCACCCAGCTCCGACCACCCCGACCAGGCCTCTCCACCTCTCTTATAAATATAGGTATCAATTATTTTGGGCTTATCTACTAAATTTTTAGATCGAAAATTTGTTTTACTAAAAATTTAGTAGTAATATTGTGTCGTAAACCCGAAACAACACGACCTATGAATACCAAGATTACGGAACTGACTCGCGGCGAGGAGGAGATCATGCAGATTCTCTGGCGTCTGGGCGACGCGGTGGTCAACGACATCATCGCCCGGACCGACGAACCCCACCCCAAGTACACCACCGTCGCCACGTTTCTCAAGATTCTGGAGAACAAGGGCTTCGTCAGCCATACGGCCGAGGGCAAGAGCCACCGCTATTTTCCGCTGATCGGCCGCGAGGAGTATGCCCGCGGCGTCATGTCGTCGATGCTTTCCAGCTATTTCGACGGCTCGCTGGCCCAACTGGTGTCGTTCTTCTCGCGCCATGAAAACATCTCCGCCCGGGAGATGGATGAAATTCTCGAAATCATGCGCAACGCCAAAAAATAACCGCCGTGAAAACCCTCGCCATCTACGCCCTCGAAGTGCTGGCTTGCAGCGGCGTGCTGCTGGCGGCCTACGCCATCCTGCTCGAACGACACGTGCGGTTCGGCTGGTGCAGGGCCTACCTGCTCGCATCGACCCTCCTGGCGGCGGTCATTCCGCTGCTGCGCATCCCCGTCTGGCCGGGCGAAGCGGTCGAGGTCATCCCAACGGTAGCCCTGCCCGAGGCCGAATGGACCGCCGAGGTGGTCGAAGAGGCGACGCCGGCCATTACGCCCGAAGCGATATGCCTGGCGGTATACCTGATCGGGGTCGGGCTGGTCGCGGGCGTCATGCTGTGGCAGGTCGTGCGCATCCGCCGGCTGCGGCGCGGTGCGGCGATCACCCGCACGGAGCGTTTCACGCTCGTGCGCACCCCGCAGCGGATCGCGTCGTTCTCGTTCTTCCGCTCGATCTACCTCTGGGACCAGATCTCGGCCGGAGAGTTGCAGGCCATCGTAGCCCATGAGGCGAGCCACGTCGCCCACCGCCACTCCGCCGAGCGCGTGGCGATGGAATGCATGAAGGCCGCGCTGTGGTGGAACCCTTTCGTATGGCTCGCCGCACGGCGGCTCACCGAAGCCGAGGAGTTCGAAGCCGACAGCGACGTGCTGGCCGAAGGGTACGACATCGAACATTACATGAAAACCATATTCAGGCAGCTATTCGGTTATAGTCCGGAAATAGCCAACGGGCTGCGGGATTCCTTAACCAAAAAACGCTTTAAAATGATGACAACGAAAACTTCCGGCAGGCACTCCCTGCTGCGGCTGGCGGGAACGCTTCCCGCCGTGATAGGACTCCTGTGCGCTTTCTCGCTGACCACGCGCGCCGCCGAGGTCCGGATTGCAGAAACCGAAAAGGCCCCGGCCGACGAAACGGCGTCCCAGGACGCAACGAAGAAAAAAGTCTCCGTAACCGTCTTCCAGAACGGCCAGCCGCTTCCGGGCGCAATCGTACTGATCAGCGGATCGAACGTCGGAACCGTGACCGGCAAGGAGGGCACGGCGCAGATTTCAGCGGCTCCCGGCAATGAACTTGTCATCTCCTACGTCGGCTGCCAGACCCGGAAAGTCCGCGTCTCCGACAAATCCGGCGCAGAGAGTTTTGAAATCACCTTGGAGACCGAGAGCAACAAGCTCGACCCCGTCAGCGTAACCCCCGGCGACCAAAAAACGCCCGCGCCCCAAAGCGCCGCAGAAGCCGAAAAGGAGCGGAAAGCCAAACCGCTCTATATCGTCGACGGCGTCGAGCGGACGAGCATCGACGAGATCGACCCCAATACGATCGAACGGATCAGCGTCCTCAAAAATCAGTCCTCCACCGCAGTGTACGGTTCGCGGGGTAAAAACGGCGTGATCGTGATCACCACCAAAGGCGCAGCCAAACCGGCGGCTGACGAAGCCGTTTTCAACGAGAAACCCGGATCGGTCGAAATCGCCTCCGCGTCCACGGAAGACATGCCGTTTCTGATCGTCGAAAAGATGCCTTCGTTCCGCGGCGGCGACCTCAACGACTTCCGCGCGTGGGTGCAGGAGCACCTCCAATACCCCGCCGAGGCCGTGGAACGGAACATTCAGGGCCGCGTGGTCGTGACGTTCACCATCGAAAAGGAGGGTTCGGTAAGCAACATCCTGGTATTGCAATCGCCCGACAAACTGCTTGCCGACGAGGCCCGCCGCGTGATCGCCTCCTCGCCCGCCGGAGCATGGACGCCCGGCGAGCAGCGCGGAGAGAAGGTGCGCGTGAAATATACGCTGCCCGTCGATTTCCGCCTGCCCCAGACCGAAAGCGCAACCGTGCAGGGCGCTCCCGACGGTAACGAACCATTCCTGGTCACCGAGAAGATGCCTTCGTTCCGGAGCGGCGAGATCAAAGACTTCCGCAACTGGATACAGATGCACATCCAATACCCGGCCGAAGCGATGAAAAACAATATCCAGGGACGTGTCATCGTCTCGTTCATCGTCGAAAAGGACGGTTCGGTAAGCAATATCCTGGTATTGCAATCGCCCGACAAACTGCTTGCCGACGAGGCTCTCCGCGTGATCGCCTCCTCGCCCGCCGGAGCATGGACGCCCGGCGAACAGCGCGGTGAGAAGGTGCGCGTGAAATATACGCTGCCCGTCGATTTTTACCTCCAAGGCAGCGGGGACAAGCTCTCCGAACGGCCTGAAAAACCCCAAGGCAGTCTCGACGGAATCCTCGTCGTGGGCTATGGCGCAACCCAAAAATAACCCCCTTCTTACCATCAGCGACGGGCGGCGTCCACCCCAAGTTCAGCGGATGCCGCCCGTTTTTTGCCCTGCCCGCCGAAATCCGCCGCAAAAACACGGCATTCCGGGAACTTTTTACTACATTTACACGACTTTAACCGCTCGTAACATGGATGTAAAGATAGCCCCCGACTGGAAGGAACTCCTCGCCCCGGAGTTCGAAAAACCCTATTTCGCGCAGCTCACGGAGTTCGTACGGCAGGAATACGCCTCGCGGCGCATTTTCCCGCGCGGCAGCAACATCTTCCGCGCCTTCGACAAATGCCCGTTCGACCGCCTGAAAGTGGTCGTCATCGGCCAGGACCCCTATCACGGTCCCGGACAGGCCAACGGGCTTTGTTTCTCGGTCGCGGACGGAGTTCCCTTCCCGCCCTCGCTGCAAAACATCTTCAAGGAGGTCTCCGACGACACCGGCACGCCCATACCGTCTACGGGCAACCTCGACCGCTGGGCCGAACAGGGAGTGCTGCTTTTGAACGCCGTGCTCACGGTCCGCGCTCACGAAGCCGCGTCGCACGCCGGCCGCGGCTGGGAGACCTTCACCGACGCCGTGGTGCGCGCCATCGCCCAGCGCAAAGAGGGCATCGTCTACATGCTCTGGGGCAGCTACGCCCAGAAGAAAGGCGCCATCGCCGACCCGCAGCGCAACCTGATCCTCAAAGCCGTGCACCCTTCGCCGCTGTCGGTCTACCGGGGATTCTTCGGCTGCCGCCACTTCTCGCGCGCCAACGAATACCTCCGCTCCGTGGGCAAGGAGCCGATCGTGTGGTAACAACATTTAACAGAATCACCCAATTAGACAACTCGCACTTCTGATCACAGTCATGCTGTTGGAGCCTGCTCCCAGCCCCACCGAACACACGGTTACGAAAACGCCACGGTCCATTAAGACGCGTAGCCATTTCCTTTTTTTAAAATTCCGAAAAAATTTGGAATATAAAATTATCGCCCTATATTTGTAGTGTACTACTACACTAATACACAAAAACAATAACAGCCATGATTGCTTTTCAAAACGTTTCTTTCGGTTACAACCGTCGCCGGAAGGTTTTCGCAGATCTCTCGCTGACGTTCGGCGAAGGGCACATCCACGGCCTGCTGGGACGCAACGGCACTGGCAAAAGCACGCTGCTGCAACTTATCTGCGGACTGCTCGAACCCGATACAGGGCACATTGCCGTCGATGGATTCACCCCGCGGCAGCGGAGCGTGGATTTTCTGTCCAGGCTGATGCTGATCCCGGAAGAACTGAGCCTGCCGAATATTCCACTCCGCCGTTTTGCCTCACACACAGGTGTCTTCTACCCCGGTTATTCAGCAGAAATGTTCGAAAGTCATTGCGAAGCACTCGAAATCGATCCGTCACAAAATCCCCACGACATGTCCATGGGCCAGCGCAAAAAAGGCTACATCGCCTTCGCACTCGCCTGCAATCCACAGTTTCTGCTACTCGACGAACCGACCAACGGTCTGGACATCCCGTCGAAAACAATCCTACGCAGCCTGTTGGCGGCCTACGCCGACGAGAAACGCACCATCGTGATCTCGACCCATCAAGTCCGCGAAGTCGAGAACCTGATCGACAAAATCGTCATCCTCGACGAACAGGGCCTTGTGCTCGCCGCAACCACGGAAGAATTGTCGCACCGCCTCACGTTTGGGCCGTTGCCCGCAGACGCGAAAGCGATTTACAGCACCCCCTCGTTCTCGGGCGAAGAGGGCATCGCCCTCAATACGACCGGCCGGGAAAGCCGTCCGGACCTCGAACTGATCTTCGCAGCCACCACCCACGACCGTACGACCATTCCCTCGATTCTTCACACAAATCCCACCAATCATGAATAACTCCATCTCTTTTCGGCGCACAGTATTATATGCACGCAAACATTACGCTGAAAATGCTCGCTACTACGGCTACGGCCTGCTGGCAATTCTGATTCTGCTCTCTGTCTTCGCGTGGTTTTACGGATCATGGCGCAGTGATCCGGGGGAATTCCGCGTAACCGCCTGCTTCACGATGTTGGGATTCATGTATTACGTCACCCGCTTGAGCTGCCGTAACCTCTACAAGCGGCTGCCGATGGTACGCTCCTACACGCTGCCTGTCACGGCGGCGGAGAAATACCTCTTCATCTGGTTCAACACAACGGTTATCGCCACCCTGCTTTTCAGCCTCGTCTTGTGGCCTGTCACAGCCGCGGCAGACATCCCCGACGGCAACATCATCCGAATCATGATCTACCCTGCATGGCTGACGATCTTCACGGTGCAGGCCGGGCTGCTGCTGGCTTGTTGCTGGGGCAAGGAATACCCGATGAAAATATTCCTGCTGCTCGCCGGAGCTTTCATCCTATTCTTCATCATCTACTACTGGGTACTGATGCCATCAGACGGATTATTCGTCCGCATTCCCTTTTCCGAATTCACTGTCAACATACACTCCGACACCGCAAGGCTCTCTTTTCCGCTCCGGAAGCAACTCCCGGAATACGGCGCCTACACGATGATCTTCGGATACTGGACTCTCGTAAGCTGGGTGACCGGATATTTCAAGCTCCGGGAAAAAACTCTCAAATAATCCGGCCATGCAATTCAACGACAACCAGCCGATCTGGCTCCAGATCTACGACCACGCCTGCCGCGCCATCGTCTCCGGCCGTTGGCCCGAGCGGGAGCGCATCCCCTCGATACGCGAACTCGCCGTGACACTACAAGTCAACCCCAACACGGTGATGCGGGCGTACGATAAACTCGGAAGCGACGGACTGATCCTTATCCGCCGCGGCATGGGATTCTTCGTCGCCGAAGGCTCGCAGGCTCGGACACTCGAAGCCCAGCGACACGAATTCATTCGGGTCGAACTGCACACCATGTTCGCCCGCATGGACGAACTGGGCATTGACATGAACGACCTGCAGACTCTCCACAACAACTATTTAAAACGGAAAAGTCATGAAAACAAGCAATAAAATCCTCTCGACGGCATTTGCTGCCTACCTGCTCTTTACCGCCGGCAACAGCGCGGCAATCCTGAAGGAGTACAAACGGGCCGAAGCATCGGGCAAAGCGCTCATTACACAACTGGAAAAGACTTCGATCCACGTTCTCTCGGTCGAAGGCGACAATTACATCCAAGCCAGTCGGGGACGAAAAAGTTCGCAAACGCTCGGTTTCTGGAGCCCATTCGATCCAGAGACCACGCCCCTACGCATTTGCGGCGATACGCTCTACATTTCGGGAACGTCGTACGGCTACGTCACACTACCCGACCTGAAAAGTTTCCTGCGCAACGGCAAGCCACAACCGATCAACGAAGATTAGACACCAAAAAACCGGTCGTGTATACAACACGACCGGTTTTCTAATCCCATAAACTTTATCCCAGATAGGATTTCAGGAGTTTCGACCGCGACGAATGCCGGAGGCGGCGAATCGCCTTCTCTTTGATCTGACGCACGCGCTCGCGCGTCAGGTCGAACTTCTCGCCGATCTCCTCGAGAGTCATCTCCGAGGTTCCGATGCCGAAGAAGTACTTGATGATGTCGCGCTCACGCTCCGTGAGGGTCTCCAGCGCACGGTCCACCTCGGTCGACAGCGACTCGTTGATCAGCCCGCGGTCGGCATTGGGCGAATCGGGATTCACCAGCACATCCAGCAGCGAGTTGTCCTCGCCGTCGGCGAACGGAGCGTCGACCGATACGTGGCGGCCGGCGACACGCAGCGTGTCGGTGACCTTCTCCTTCGGGAGTTCCAGTTCCGTAGCCAGCTCTTCGGGCGACGGCGTGCGCTCGTGCTCCTGCTCGAAGCGTGCGAACGCCTTGTTGATCTTGTTCAGCGAACCCACCTGGTTGAGCGGCAGACGCACGATGCGCGACTGCTCGGCCAAAGCCTGGAGAATCGACTGACGAATCCACCACACGGCATAGGAGATGAACTTGAAACCGCGGGTCTCGTCGAACTTCTCGGCGGCCTTGATCAGCCCGAGGTTGCCCTCGTTGATCAGGTCCGGGAGGCTCAATCCCTGATTCTGGTATTGTTTGGCGACGGACACCACGAAACGCAGGTTGGCTTTGGTGAGCTTCTCAAGCGCTTCCTGGTCTCCTTTTTTAATTCGCTGGGCGAGTTCCACCTCCTCCTCGACCGTGATAAGCTCCTCCTTGCCGATTTCCTGCAAGTACTTGTCCAGCGAGGCGCTTTCGCGGTTGGTGATGGACTTTGTAATCTTTAATTGACGCATATTTTTTTCTAACTATCCTAATAATACTGCAATCCATAAACCCGCCCGGGCTGCGATTTACTCCACCAGCGTGTAGCTTGCCGAACGGCCGTTGGGATAAACGCCGTCGATCGAACGGACCTTCTCCGTCATCCGCTGCATGTCGCCGAGCGAATAGACCGGGCGGTCGTTGATGTGAGTGATCACAAATCCCTGTTTAACACGGGCGCGGGCCAGAATTCCGTCGGCCTTGATGCCGACCACCTGCACGCCGCCCTTGATGTCAAGTTCGCGGCACAGTTTGGCGCCCGCATCGGCGAACTTACCTCCGAGCGCATCGACAACATCGACGTCCTCCTTGGTAACCAATTCCGTTTTACCTGCTTTATTACGCAAAGTAACGTCAAATTGTTTCACCTTTCCGTCTCTTTTTACGGATAATTTAACCGTATCGTTGGGTCGGCGTTTGGCGATCTGCTCCTGAAGCGTCGAAGGCTCAACAATTTTCACGCCATCAATGTCCAGAATCACGTCTCCCTTGCGGATTCCGGCCTCCGAAGCGGCTCCGCCCTCGACAACTGCGGCCACGTAGGCGCCGCCCAGATCCTTGATGCCCAACTCTTTACCCTCCGTATCGAGGAAATCCTGATCCACGACGCGGAACTGTACGCCCAGCAGGGCGCGCTGCACGACGCCGAACTCCTTCAGATCGACCACCACCTTGCGGACGATCGACTCGGGAATGGCGAACGAATAGCCCACGTAGCTTCCCGTCTGCGACTTGATCAGCGTGTTGATGCCCACCAGCTCGCCGTGGGTGTTGACCAGCGCACCGCCCGAGTTGCCGGGGTTCACCGCCGCGTCGGTCTGGATGAACGACTCGATCCTGAAATCGTTGGGAATGGCTCCCAGCTGCCGCGCCTTGGCGCTCACGATGCCGGCCGTGATGGTCGACTGCAAGTCGAACGGCGAACCGATCGCCAGCACCCATTCGCCCAGACGCAGCGCATCGGACGATCCGAAAGCCAGCGTAGGCAGCCCCTTGGCCTCGACCTTCAGCAGCGCGAGGTCCGTCGCCGAATCCTTGCCGATGAGTTTGGCGTCGAACGAACGCCCGTCGTTGAGCTTCACCTTGAGTTTCGAAGCCCCGTCCACGACGTGGTTGTTCGTCACGATATAGCCGTCCTCCGAAATAATCACGCCCGAACCGCCGGCCCGCTGCTCGCGGTACTGCGGACCTCCGTCGCCGCGGCCATAATCCTGCGGGATTCCGAAGAACTCCAGAAACGGATCGTAGCCCCGGCGCTGGGGCATCTCGACCTGCTGGATGGCCTCGATGTTCACGACGGCCTTCACCGCATTCTCGGCGGCGTAGGTGAGGTCGGGATACTGCTCGGCCTGGTAAGACGTAAACTGGGTTCCCAGCGCGGGCGTACGTTCCACCTCGCGCTCGATGTATGCGACGGAACCTCCGCGGTCCGCGGAAACCGTCCAAGCCGTAAGTCCGCCGGCTGCGGCCGACACGGCTACGAGTCCTAAAATCAAAAATGCCTTTTTCATAATGAATTAAATGTTTTGGTTCTATTAATCAGAGGCAACTTCATTACATAAGCTGTACGTTTAAATTTCAATTTCGAAGGACAAACGCACAATAACGTCCGGTTAGTATGTCCTTTTCGCACAAAAATCGGGACATCCTGCACGGACGCCCCGATTTTTCAGCGTATCCGGACGCTAAAGGCCGAACTCCCGCTTGATCTGCTCCACGGCATCGAGTTTCTCCCAGCCGAAGAACTCGATTTCGCGCTCGGTCTCGACGCCGTTTTCCCAGACCTTCTCCACCTTCGTGTAAGGACGATTGCCGAAATGCCCGTAGGAGGCCGTCGCCTCGAAGATCGGGTTTTTCAGGCCGAAACGCTTCACGATGGCCGCGGGACGCAGGTCGAAGAGCTTCCCGATGCGGCGGGCGATCTCGCCGTCGGTCATGCCGGCCAACGCCGCGGGACGGGGTGAATTGTAGGTATCGACGTAGATCGACAGCGGCTGCGCGATGCCGATGGCGTAGCTCAACTCGACCAGAATCTGGTCGGCGACGCCCGCCGCCACGAGGTTCTTGGCGATGTGGCGCGCGGCATAGGCCGCCGAACGGTCCACTTTGGACGAGTCCTTGCCCGAAAAGGCGCCGCCGCCGTGCGCGCCGCGGCCGCCGTAGGTGTCGACGATGATCTTGCGGCCCGTAAGTCCCGTGTCTCCGTGAGGCCCTCCGATCACGAACTTGCCCGTGGGGTTCACGTGCAGGATGTAGTCGTCGCCGATCAGTGCGGCCAGCTGGTCGCCGGCGCGCTCCAGACGCGCCTTGACCCGCGGAATGAGAATCGTGCGCACGTCCTCGCGGATTTTGTCCTGCATCTGTTTTTCCGCCTCCTTCTCGCTGCGGCCCTCGCCCGGGAGGATGAACTCGTCGTGCTGCGTCGAGACGACGATCGTATGCACGCGCAGCGGCTTGTTCGTCGTCTCGTCGTACTCGATCGTGACCTGCGACTTCGAGTCGGGACGCAGATAGGTCATCACCTCGCCTTCGCGGCGGATGACGGCCAGCTCCTTGAGGATCACGTGCGACAGGATCAGCGTCGCGGGCATCATCTCGCGGGTCTCGTTGCAGGCGTAGCCGAACATGATGCCCTGGTCGCCGGCGCCCTGCTCCTCCTCGGCTTCGCGGACGACGCCCTGGTTGATGTCCGACGACTGTTCGTGAATGGCCGACAGAATGCCGCACGAGTTGCCGTCGAACTGATAGTCGCTCCGGGTGTAGCCGATGCGGTTGATCACGCGGCGCGCCACGCCCTGCACATCGACATACGCCTCCGAGCGCACTTCACCCGCCACGACCACGAGTCCCGTGGTGCAAAGGGTTTCGCAGGCGACTTTCGAGTTGGCGTCGCGGCGCAGGAATTCGTCGAGGATTGCGTCGGAAATCTGATCCGAAACCTTGTCAGGATGTCCTTCGGACACCGATTCCGATGTAAATAAAAAGCCCATTTTCATACATTTTTAATGGTTAAACGTATAAAATGGGAAAAATTGGCTGTTGAAAATAAAAAATGTGCTGTTTTAGCGATTTTTTATTGTGGTTTGCAATCAGTCAAATCTTTCCACATTTCCCCGCTTGACAGACGGGATTGCAAAGATAGGCATAATTTCGGAATCTGCAAAACAAAAGCCACCGCGTCGGGCGGTGGCTCCTGCACATTTTATATATAGGTCACTTCGGCGGCAACTCGAAAATCGTTGCCGCCGAACCCGGACGGTCTCCGCTATTTCCCGAGCATCTTCTTCACTTCGGCGGCAACGGTTGCCCCGTTGTAGCCGAACTTCTCGTCGAGCACCTTGTAGGGAGCCGACCAGCCGAAATGGTCGAGACCGTGGATCACGCCGTTCTCGCCCACCAGTCCCCGGAGATTGACCGGAAGACCCGAAGTCATGCCGTAGCGCGCAACGCCCGCAGGCAGCACGCTCTCCTGGTACGAACGGGGCTGGTCGCGGAACAGTCCCTCGCTCGGGACGTTCACCACGCGGACCGGAATGCCCTCGGCGGCCAGCAGTTCGGCGCCTTCGACCAGCGTTGCGACCTCCGAACCCGTGGCGATCAGCACCGCGGCGGGTTTGGCGGCATCCATCACCACATAACCGCCCTTGGCGACCTGCGCAGCCTCCTCGCGGCGGATGGCGCCCAGCGTCGGCAGGGTCTTGATGTTCTGGCGCGACAGCACGAGCGCCACAGGGCGGTGCTCCTCGACGGCCAGTTTCCACGCCATGACGGTCTCATCGCCGTCGGCCGGACGCAGCACGAGCATCGAACGCTCGTCGTGGTGGTTGCGCAGGTGCTCCATCAGGCGGATCTGCGCCTCGTGCTCCACGGGCTGGTGCGTCGGGCCGTCCTCGCCCACGCGGAACGAGTCGTGCGTCCAGACGTAGACCACATGCAGGCGCATCAGCGCCGAGAGGCGCACGGCGGGCTTCATATAATCGGAGAAGACGAAGAACGTGCCGCAGACGGGGATCACGCCGCCGTGCAGCGCCATGCCGTTCGCAACGCAGGCCATCGTCAGCTCCGAGACGCCCGCCTGGAAGAATTTCCCGCTGAAATCGCCCTTCGTGAACGCCTTGGTCTTCTTCAGGTAACCGTCGGTCTTGTCCGAATTCGACAGGTCGGCCGAAGCCACGATCATGTTGTCGATCTTCTCGGCGAAGACGCCCAGCACCGTCGCCGATGCGGCGCGCGTAGCCACGTCGGCCTTCATCTCGATGGACTTGTAGTCGATTTCGGGAAGTTTGCCCGAAAGGAAATCGTCGAGTTTGCGCGCCAGCTCCTTATGCTCCGCGCGCCACGACTTCTCGACGGCGGCCTGCTTCGCGGCCCACTCCTTCAACGCCTCGCGACGTTCGGCGAAGACCTCGCGGCTCTCCGCGAAGACGGCGAACGGATTCTCCGCATCGCCGCCCAGGTTCTTCACCGTAGCGGCGAAATCGGCCCCGGCGGCCGTCAGCGGCTGGCCGTGGGTCGAGACTTTGTTTTCGAAACTCTCTCCGGCGGGGCCTTTGGCGCCCTTGCCCATGACGGTATGGCCGATGATGAGCGTCGGACGCTCGGTCTCGCTCTCGGCGGCGACCAGCGCCTCGCGGATCTCATTGATGTTATGCCCGTCGATCGACAACACGTTCCAGCCCCACGCCTCGTACTTCATGGCCACGTTCTCGGTCATCACCTCGTCGACCTTCGTCGAGAGCTGAATGTTGTTCGAATCGTAGTACATCACGAAGTTCGACAGGCCCAGATGGCCGGCGATGCGGCCCACGCCCTGCGAAATCTCCTCCTCGACGGCGCCGTCCGAAATATAGGCATAGGTCTTGTGCGCCATCCACTCGCCGAAACGGGCGGCCATGAAGCGTTCCGCAATGGCGGCTCCCAGCGCCATGGCGTGGCCCTGTCCCAACGGTCCCGACGTATTCTCCACGCCGCGCATCACGTCCACCTCCGGGTGCCCCGGCGTCACGCTGCCCCACTGGCGCAGCGATTGCAGATCTTCGGTCGAATAGTGCCCGGCCAGCGAGAGCGTCGCATAGAGCATCGGCGACATGTGGCCCGGATCGAGGAAGAAACGGTCGCGGTAGGGATACGCCATATTATCGGGGTCGTAACGCAGGAACTCGGTGAAGAGCACCGTGATGAAATCCGCGCCGCCCATAGCGCCGCCGGGATGCCCCGACTTGGCCTTCTCGACCATCGCGGCCGAAAGGATGCGGATATTATCGGCAACGCGCGTAAGTTTTGAATTCGTTGTAGACATGGAGTTAGTATTTTATGCGTTTTAGCTGTTTATTTCCGACAAAGATAGCCAAAAAGAAATTATCCGACTTGTTTAAGTTCTAAAATATTTGCCTTTTCTATCTTTTTCTTTGCATAAGGCAAAGTGACGGTGAACTTTCGGGCATCGGTCGAGGGGATGTCGAACATCGTGTCCATCATAATCGCCTCGCAGATCGAGCGCAGACCGCGCGCGCCGAGCTTGAACTCGACGGCCTTGTCGACGATGTAGTCCAGCGCGTCATCGTCGAAGGCGAGTTTCACGCCGTCGAGTTCGAACAGACGCTTGTACTGCTTGACGATGGCGTTCTTCGGCTCGGTGAGGATCGAACGCAGGGCCGCGCGCTCCAGCGGCTGCATGTAGGTCAGCACCGGGAGACGTCCCACCAGTTCGGGAATCAGTCCGAACGACTTGAGGTCCTGCGGCGTGACGTACTGCATCAGGTTCGAGCGGTCGATGGGATCTGCGTTCAGCCGCCCGTAACCCATCGCGCGGGTGTTCAGCCGCTGGGCGATCTTCTTCTCGATGCCGTCGAACGCACCGCCGCAGATGAAGAGGATGTTGCGCGTGTCGACCTGGATGAATTTCTGCTCGGGGTGCTTGCGGCCGCCCTGGGGAGGCACGTTGACCACCGTTCCTTCGAGGATTTTCAGCAGGGCCTGCTGCACGCCCTCGCCCGAAACGTCGCGCGTGATGGAGGGGTTGTCGCCCTTGCGCGCGATCTTGTCGATCTCGTCGATGAAAACGATGCCCCGCTCGGCCTGTGCCACGTCGTAGTCGGCAACCTGCAGCAGCCGCGAAAGGATGCTCTCGACATCCTCGCCCACATAGCCAGCCTCGGTCAGCACGGTGGCGTCGACGATCGTGAAAGGCACCTTGAGCAACCTGGCGATCGTGCGCGCCATGAGCGTCTTGCCCGTACCGGTGGGCCCCACGAGGATGATGTTCGACTTGTCGAGCTCGATGTCGTCGTCCTTGGGGGCGTAGAGCAGCCGTTTGTAGTGGTTGTAGACCGCTACCGACATATAACGCTTGGCGTCGTCCTGCCCGATGACATACTGGTCGAGGAACTCCTTGATCTGCGCCGGCTTGAGCAGTTCCTCCATCTTGAGCGGAGCCGCCGCCGGACGCCGTCCCCGTTCGGAGGCGATGTCGTTGTCGACGATGATCTTATAGCCGTTCTCGATACATTTGTTACAGATATTCGCGCCGTCCGAACCCTGGAACATGATCTCCACGTCCGTGCGCTTGGCGCCGCAGAACGAGCAGCAGTCGCCGCCGTTCTTGTTGTTGTTCTTATTCTGTGCCATGCGGTTTACTTGTCTCGTTTGGAAAGCACCTCGTCGATCAGTCCGTAATCCTTCGCCTCGCGGGCCGACAGCCAGTAGTCGCGGTCGGCGTCCTTCTCGATCTTCTTGACCGGGACGCCCGAGTGGACCGAGAGGATTTCGTACAGCTCGCGCTTGGTTTTCAGAATCTCGCGCGCCGTGATCTCGATGTCCGAGGCCTGACCCTGCGCGCCGCCCAGCGGCTGGTGAATCATCACCCGCGAATGCGGGAGCGCCGAACGCTTGCCCTTGGCGCCCGCCGTGAGCAGCACGGCGCCCATCGAGGCGGCAAGCCCCGTGCAGATGGTCGCCACGTCGGAGTTCACCAGCTGCATGGTGTCGTAAATGCCCAGTCCGGCCGAAACCGACCCGCCGGGCGAGTTGATGTAGATCTGAATGTCCTTCTCGGGATCGACCGATTCGAGGAACAGCAGCTGGGCCTGGATGATATTGGCCGCGTCGTCGTAGATCGGCGCGCCGAGGAAGATGATGCGGTCCATCATCAGGCGCGAGAAAACGTCCATCGTGGCGATGTTCAGCTGACGCTCCTCGATGATCGTAGGCGACACGTAGGCCGCGCTTACCGACTGGAAATCGTGCAGTTTCAGCGAACTGATCCCGCAGTGGTTCCGTGCGTATTTTTCAAATTCTGACATAGTCGTATTTATTTACTCTTCATATTCTGCCTTCTGCCGGACGGGAGCGCACAAGCCGCCGGAAGCATTCCGGATTCCCCATCGCCCCCGAAACCCGCTTCTTAAAGCGGGCGCGAAAACCGCCGCAAGCGATCCGGCCCCCGTCGCTCCCGAAAGCCGCCTCCCAGGCGGGCGGACGGGAGCGCAGAACCGGATGGAAAGCGTGAAAACCCACAGCCGCCCCTAAAAGCGCGTTCTTAAAGCACAAAGGACTTTGCAAACATCACGCCTGCAAAGTCCAAAGATAGATAAAATTCCGCGAAACTTAAAGTTCCTTCGCCAATTTAGCGAAATCGTCCGCAGATACGGCTTTTTCAGTTACCTTGACCTTCGATTTGACATCCTCGACGACCTTCACCTCATAGAGCATCTCGTAAATCTTCTGGCCCTGATCCTTGTCGGCGAGAATCTTCTCGGCGTAACCCTCCAGCATGTCGTCCGGCGCCGAGGGCATGCCGTACTGTGCAAACTGCGAGGCGGCCAGCGCCTTGGCTTCGGAGAGCGCCTCCTCCTTCGAAACGGAGATGCCGTCGGTCTTGATGAAGTGCTTCTGGAGGTAGTTCCAGGTGAACATCTTCAGAAACTGGTCGAAATCCTTCTCGATGTCCTCCATCGAGAACTTGCCCTCGTTGATCGTGTAGAGCCAACGCTTGAGGAACGCCGCGGGCATCTTCAGGTCGGCCTTCTTCACGAGATAGTCGCGCACCTGCAACGTGAAGAGGTAGTCGCTCTCGCGGCGCAGTTCGGCCTCGATCTGCGCGTCGATGAACTTGTCCAGCCCGGCTTCGTCCGTGACGCCGCCCTGCGGGAAAGCCATCTTGAAGAACTCCTCGTTCAGCTCCGGCTCGGCGAACTTGCGGATTTTGGTGATCTCCAGTTCGAATTCGGGGTTGACGCCCTCCAGTTCGTTCTCCTTGACCTGCAGGCAGGCGGCGCGCTGGGCGGGATTTTTATAGAGTTCGTTGATATTCACCTTCATCTTGTCGCCGACCTTCTTGCCGATGAAAGGCTTGCGATCGGCCTCATCCATCGAGATCAGACCCACGTAAGCGTCCGCAACGTTCATCTCGCCGTTGTCGAGCGTCACCGACAGCGCCTCGTCCGAAGTCACCTTCTCAGCGTCCACCAGGCGGCCGAAGCGGCGCAGGTAGTTCGAACGGTAGTCGTCGTGCATCTTCTTGTCGACCTTGATCTTGTTGTAGGTCAGCTTATCCTTGTCGGAAAGCTCCAGCTTGATCTCGGGAGCCTCGCCGATCTCGAACACGAATTCGAACTCGGTGGCGTTGTCGAAATCGAAGTCGCCCTGCTCCTCCGCGGGAATCACGTCGCCCAGATAGTCGATGCCCTCCTTCTGGAGATATTCGAAAACGGCGTTCGAAGCCTGACGGTAGGACTGCTCGGCCAGGACGCCCTTGCCGTACATCTTCTTGACGATGCCCATGGGGACCATGCCCGGACGGAATCCGGGGATGTTGGCCTTGCGCTTGTACTCGCGCAGGGACTTTTCGACCTCCTGCCCGTAATCCGCCTCGCCGACAGTCACGCGGATCAGCGAGTTATTCTCGCCGCGTTGTTCTCTTACAATGTTCATAATGAATGAATTATATTTGTTATTCTTCGTATTTCCGTTCAGAATCGGGAGGCAAAGATACGAAATTATTCCATTTCCGGCAAGACATTACCCGTAATAATACGGTCAAATTATGATATACGGTTTGTTTTTCGTACCTTTGGGGCCGCAACGCCCCGCTTGCCGGGGAAGGTTCTACCGAGTCGTGCGCAATTCCGTTTTGATCCCATCCGGCTTTTCCGCAGCCTTTGGAGTCGCAACGCCCCTTTTGCCAACCGAAAGGTTTTACCGAACCGCACGCAATTCCGTTTTGATCCCATCCGACTTTTTCGTATCTTTGTGAGCTATTTTGTTCCGAAACAATGAAAACGACCCCGATATTCCTGTTTTCCATCCTGCTGCTGGGCGCATGCGGCGGTCCGGCGGCGCGCGCCAAACGCCCCGGCGCAAAGGCGCAGGCCGCGGCGGCCGTGCAGGCCGAGCCGAAAACGTACACCTACCGCATCGCGGCGACCTACCCCCACTCGACCGACGCCTACACCCAGGGGCTGCAATACGTCGACGGGACGATGTGGGAAGGTACGGGCCAGCACGGCGAATCGGTCGTTCGGAAGACCGATCTCGCGACGGGGAAAACCGAGGTCATGGCGCGCCTGCCCCGTTCGGAGTTCGGCGAAGGAATCACCCTGCTCGGCGGAAAGCTCTACCAGCTGACCTGGCAGTCCAACACCGCGCACGTATATTCGCTGGAGAACGGGAAACTGCAAAAGATCCGCGACTTCCGCTATCCGGGCGAAGGCTGGGGCCTCACGACCGACGGCGAGAAGCTCTACATGTCGGACGGCACGGCCACGATCCACACGGTCGATCCCGCGACGTTCCGCCGCGAAAAGCGCGTGACGGTGACCTACAAGGGCGCGCCGGTCGAATACCTCAACGAACTGGAGTGGATCGGCGGCAAAATATGGGCCAACGTCTACACCACCGACCAGATCGTCGTCATCGACCCCGCGACGGGCGTCGTCGAGGGCGTCGTCGACCTCGCGGGGCTGCTGCCCGAAACGGAAATGACCGCGACGACCGACGTGCTGAACGGCATCGCCTATGACGCCGAGGGGGACCGCATCTTCGTGACGGGCAAAAACTGGCCGAAACTCTACGAAATAGAAATTACCGAAAAATAAATGACGACAACGCTATACGACCAACTGGAGCGCCGCATCCTGCTGCTCGACGGAGGCTTCGGCACGATGGTGCAGGGCTACGGACTGCAAGAGGAGGACTACCGCGGCCGGCGGTTCGCCGGCTGGCCGGTGCAGCTCAAGGGCTGCAACGACCTGCTCGCGCTGACCCGCCCGGACGTGGTGCGCGAGATTCACGAAAAATACCTGCGGGCGGGAGCCGACATCATCGAAACCGACTCGTTCAACGCCAACGCCGTGTCGCTGGCCGACTACCGGCTCGAAGAGTGCGCTTACGAGATTTCGAAGGCCGCAGCCGGAATCGCACGCAGCGCGGCCGACGAGTTCACGGCCCGCAACCCGCAGAAGCCGCGTTTCGTGGCGGGATCGGTGGGTCCCACGAACCGCACGGCCTCGATGTCGGCCGACGTACAGAATCCCGCGGCCCGCGAGGTGACCTTCGCACAACTGGTCGCAGCGTATACGGATCAGGTGCGGGGACTGGTGGACGGCGGGGCGGACATCCTGCTGGTGGAGACCGTTTTCGACACGCTCAACGCCAAGGCGGCCCTCTGGGCCATCGACACGCTCTGCGAGCGGCTGGGCCGCGCGATCCCCGTGATGGTCTCCGGAACGCTCGCCGACGCCAGCGGCCGCACCCTCTCGGGGCAGACCGTCGAGGCCTTCGCCGTCTCGGTGTCGCATGCGAACCTGCTGTCGGTCGGACTGAATTGCGCCTACGGGGCCAAGCAGCTGCTGCCCTACCTCGAACGGCTGGCGGCAGTGGCCGGAACGCGCATCTCGGCGCACCCGAACGCAGGGCTTCCCAACGTGATGGGCGGTTACGACGAGACGCCCGAAATGTTCGCCGGGGATGTCGGCGAGTATATGCGTCGCGGACTGGTGAACATCGTGGGCGGCTGCTGCGGCACGACGCCCGCCCACATATTCGAATTGTCGAAAATATCCGGAGACTACGCCCCGCGGCCTGTTCCCGCGCCGAAACACATCACGACCTTGAGCGGTCTGGAGCCGCTGCGGATCGTCCCCGAAGCCAACTTCATCAACGTCGGCGAACGCACGAACGTCGCCGGATCGGCCCGTTTCGCAAGGCTGATCCGCGAAGCCAACTACGAAGAGGCGCTCTCGGTGGCCCGCGCACAGGTCGACGCCGGGGCGCAGATCGTCGACGTCTGCATGGACGACGGGCTGATCGACGGTCCGGCGGCGATGCGCACGTTCCTCAACCTGATGGCCTCGGAGCCGGAGATCGCCCGCGTGCCGGTGATGATCGACTCGTCGAAATGGGAGGTACTTCAAGCGGGACTTGAAGTGACGCAGGGTAAGTCGGTGGTCAACTCCATCTCGCTCAAGGAGGGCGAAGCGGAATTCCTGCGCCGGGCCGCGGAGATCCACCGCTTCGGCGCTTCGGCCGTGGTGATGCTCTTCGACGAGCGGGGCCAAGCCGACACCTTCGAACGTAAAGCAGAGGTTGCGGAGAGAGCCTACAAGCTATTGACGGACAACGGATTTCCACCCGAAGACATCATTTTCGACCCCAACGTGCTGGCCGTCGCAACGGGCATTGCGGAGCACGACGGCTACGCCAAGGCGTTCATCGACGCGACGCGCTGGATCAAGGAGCATCTTCCCCATGCGAAGGTCTCGGGCGGCGTGTCGAACCTTTCGTTCGCCTTCCGCGGCAACAACACGGTGCGCGAGGCGATGCACTCGGCGTTCCTCTACCACGCCATCCGGGCCGGAATGGACATGGGCATCGTCAACCCGCAGATGCTCAAAGTGTACAGCCAGATCGAACCCGAACTGCTCTGCCGCGTCGAGGACGTGATCCTCTGCCGCCGGGCCGACGCCGCGGAGCGGCTCGCGGAGTATGCCCACGGGGTGCAGCAGACGGCCCAGGCGCAGCCGCAGGCCCCCGACGCATGGCGTGCGGGGACGCTCGGAGAGCGTATCGCCCATGCGATGCTCAAGGGCGTGGCCGACTACGTGGAGCAGGATGCGCTGGAGGGTTACGAGGCGCTGGGAAGCCCGATGGCCGTGATCGACACGCTGCTGATGCCTGCCATGGAGCAGGTCGGCACGCTGTTCGGCGAGGGCAAGATGTTCCTGCCGCAAGTGGTGAAGACCGCCCGCGTGATGAAACGCGCGGTGGCGGCGCTGACGCCCTATATCGAACAGGGGTCGGCCGCGAATGCGCATAATTCGGGGAAAGTGCTGATCGCCACCGTGAAAGGCGACGTGCACGACATCGGCAAGAACATCGTGGCGGTCGTGATGGCCTGCAACGGTTACGAAATCCGGGACCTGGGCGTGATGGTCGAGCCGGAACGCATCGTCGAGGAGGCGGTGGCGTGGGGCGCGCAGTGCATCTGCCTGAGCGGGCTGATCACCCCGTCGCTCGACGAAATGGCCCGCGTCTGCGAGGAGCTGGAACGGCGGGGGCTGCGCATTCCGGTCATCATCGGCGGCGCGACGACCTCGGACCTCCACACGGCGGTGAAGATCGCCCCGGTTTATTCGGGCGTGGCGGTCCACTCCGCGAACGCCAGCCGCAACAGCCAGATACTGGCGCAGCTGCTCGGCCCCGACGGCGACCTTTACGCCGACAAGGTGAAAGCCGACCAGCAGGCCCTGCGCGAGGAGTACGCCCGCCGGCTGCGGGAGCGCGACCTCATTCCGATCGCCGAAGCGCGCGCGGCGCGGCGCGGCGCGGCGCAGCACGAACCCGTCGTGCCGCTCCATACGGGGCGCATGGTCTTCCCCGACTTCGACGTGGCCGACGCCGAACCGTACATCGACTGGAGTTTCTTCTTCGCGGCGTGGGGACTCAAGGGGCGTTACCCCGAGATTCTCGACCACCCCGAAAAGGGCGCCGAGGCGCGCAAGGTCTTCGCCGACGCCCAGGCCCTGCTGGCCCGCATCCGCGACGAGCGGCTGCTGACGCTGCAAGGGGTCGCGGGCATCTTCCCGGCACGCTCCGAGGGCGACGACATTCTGGTGACGGACGCGAAAGGGCGCGAAAAACGCCTCCCGATGCTGCGCAACCAGACGCGCGGCGAGGAGAACCTGTCGCTGGCGGACTTCATCGCACCGGACGGCGACTGGATCGGCTGTTTCGCCCTGACGGCCGGCATCGGGCTGAAGGAGCTGGCGGAAAAGTTCCGCGCCGGGGGCGACGACTATTCGGCCATCATGGCCAAACTGCTGGCCGACCGCCTCACGGAGGCCTTCGCCGAGGCCGTGCACGCCTTCATGCGGCGCGAGATGTGGGGCTACGAAACGGGCACGCCGCCCACCCCCGAGCAGGCAGTCCGCGGCCAGTACCGCGGCCGCCGCATGGCCTTCGGCTACCCGGCCTCGCCCGACCATTCGCTCAAACGCGAGGTCTTCGACCTGCTCGCGGTCGAGGTGACGACCGGAATGCGGCTGACCGAAAACTGGATGATCGACCCCGGGGAGGCGCTGTGCGGACTGATGTTCTCCGACGCCGACTACTTTTCGGTCGGGACCATCGGCGCCGAACAGCTGCTCGACTACGCACGCCGCCGCGGAATGGAGGCCGAAACCGTAAAAAAGATTATACCGAACAACGTATGAACGTCGTAGAGATCATCAACGAAGCGATCGCCTCCGGGCGCACCCGCTTCGCGTTCGAACTGCTCCCGCCGCTCAAGGGCGACGGCATGCAGAAGATATTCGCCGCCGTGGAGCCGCTGATGGCCCTCGACCCGGCTTACGTCAACATCACCTTCCACCGCGAGGGAATCAAGGAGACCGAGCGCGAGGACGGCAGCGTCGAATGGCACGTCGTGCGCCGCCGCCCCGGGACGGTGGGCATCTCGGCGGCCATCCAGAACCGCTACGGCGTGGAGGTGGTCCCGCACCTGATCTGCGGCGGACTGTCGAAATACGACATCGAGGACACGCTGATCGACATGGACTTCCTGGGCCTGCACAACGTGCTGGCGCTGCGCGGAGACAAGTCGCAGAACGAAAAGCGTTTCATGCCCCATCCGCAGGGCCACGCCCACGCCGTGGACCTCGTGCGGCAGATCGCCGACATGAACCGCGGAAAATTCATCGACGGCGAGGTCGAGGAGTGCCACCACTCGAAATTCTCGATCGGCGTGGCGGGCTATCCCGAGGTGCACGCCGAGGCGCGCGACATCACCTCGGACATCGCCCGCCTGCGCGACAAGGTCGACGCCGGGGCGGAATATGTCATCACGCAGATGTTCTTCGACAATGCCAAATACTTCGACTTCGTGCGCCGCTGCCGCGAAGCGGGGATCACCGTGCCGATCATCCCCGGCATCAAGCCCCTCTCGACGCTGCGCCACCTGGAAATACTGCCCGAAACGTTCGGCGTGAAGCTGCCCGAGGAACTCGTGCGCGAAGTCAAGGCGCATCCCGACGGCGTGCGCGAAGTGGGAACCGAGTGGGCCATCGCCCAAAGCCGCGAACTGATGGCCGCAGGCGTGCCCGTGCTGCACTACTACACGATGAGCCGCACGACGAACATACAGAAAATCGTCAAGGCGGTTTTCTGACCCAAACCGATAAAACAGAGAATCAATGGAACCTGTCGAATTCCGCCGCCGCCTGCATGCGCACCCCGAACTGTCGTTCAAGGAACACGACACGGCGGCGTTCATCGAACAGCAGCTCGACGAACTGGGCATCGAACACCGCCGGATCGCATCGACGGGCGTCGTGGCCCGCATCAAGGGCCGCAAGACCCCCGAAGGCGACCGGCGCGCCGCGGTGCTGCGCGCCGACATCGACGCCCTGCCCGTCACGGAGCGGAACGACTGCGAGTGGAGATCGCAGAACGAGGGCGTGATGCACGCCTGCGGCCACGACATGCACGCCGCGGTGCTGTTCGGCGTGCTGAAAACCTTCGCCGAGGCGCCCGATTTCCGGGGCACGCTCTTCGGGCTGTTCCAGCCGGGCGAGGAGTGCAACCCGGGCGGAGCCTCGCTGGTGCTGGCCGAAAAGCCGTTCGAGGGCTACGACGTGCGGGCCGTCGTCGGCGAACACGTCGAACCGCAGCTGGAGGTCGGGACCCTCGGATTCCGGGCCGGAAAGTACATGGCGGCAAGCGACGAACTGCGCTTCCGCGTCCGCGGCACGGGCGGGCACGGCGCCATGCGCAAGCAGCTCAAGGACCCCGTGGCGGCCGGCGCCGAACTGCTGACGCGCCTCATCGCGCTCAACGGTGAGGAGTGCGTGCTCTCGATCGGCCGCGTGGAGGCCGGGGGCGCGACGAACATCGTGCCCGACGAGATCTACATGGAGGGAACGCTGCGCACGTTCGACGAACGCGAGCGCGGCATCATCCACCGCCGCATCGAGATCATCGCCGCGGACATCGACGCCCGGCACGGCGTGAAGACCGAAGTGACGATCGGCCGCGGCTATCCGTGCGTCGTCAACGACGAGATCCTCGTGAAGCAGGCCACGGCCCTGGCCAAAGCCGAGAAGCTGAAGGTCGAGATGCTGCCCCTGCGCACCACGGCCGAGGATTTCGGGTTCTACTGCAAGCAATACCCGTCGCTGTTCTACCGGCTGGGCGTGGGCGCTGCGGCCGGACGCCCGCACACGGCGACATTCTTCCCCGACGAAGCGGCTATCGGCGTGGGCATCGCCTACATGCGGAAACTGGCCCTGCAACTCCTGGAAAAATAACGCCTTGTTCCGCAAAACGCACACAGGCCGGCCGCGACAGCGGCAAAACGGGCACAACGGAAATCCGACGGAGGACCGAAGCCCTGCAAATTTTTAAGAAATGATGAAAAAACAGAAACAACGCTCCGAAAACGGAGCACGGAAGACGGACCGCACCTCGATCATATTGAGCATGTTCCGGGAATTCCCCAACAATAAGTTCTCGCTGAAGCACCTGGCTTCGGCTTCCGGAGGCGCCACGAAAGAGGGCCGCCGCGAAACGTTAGAAATCCTCGGACGCCTCTTCGAAGAGGGAGTCGTCGAGGAGTGCGCACGCGAAAAATACCGTCTGATGCAGACCCACCTGCCCCACTACGAGGGCGTGGCCGACATGGCCCCCTCGGGTTCGGTCTATGTGAAGGTCGAAGGGCAGGAGAGCGACATCTTCGTCAACCAGCGCAATGCCGCGAACGCCCTGAACGGCGACCGCGTCGAGGTCGTGGTGATGCACCGCGGCCGCAACGGACAGCTGGAGGGCGAGATCACGCGGATCATCGAACGCAACCGCAAGCCCTACGTGGGCGTGGCCGAAGTCGGGGCGCACCAGATTTTCGTACGGGCCGACTCGCGCCGCATGCCGATGGACATTTATCTCTCGAAGCGCACCCATCCCGACGTGCGCGACGGCGAGAAGGTCGTGGTGCGCATCGCCGACTGGCTCCCGGGCAGCAAAAGCCCCGTGGGCGAACTGGTCGAGCGGCTGGGCATGGCGGGCAACAACGACACGGAGATGCACTCGATCCTGGCGGAATACGAGCTTCCCTACCGCTTCGAACCCGAAATCGAGGAGGCCGCCCAGGCCATCGACGCCCGCGTCACGGCCAAAGAGATCGCCCAGCGGCGCGACTTCCGGGGTGTCACGACCTTCACGGTCGATCCCGTGGACGCCAAGGACTTCGACGACGCGCTGTCGGTGCGCAAAATAAAGGACGGCGTCTGGGAAGTGGGCGTGCACATCGCCGACGTGACCCATTACGTGCGGCCCCACTCGGTGATCGACGACGAGGCCGTGGAGCGCGGCACGTCGGTCTATCTGGTGGACCGCACCGTGCCGATGCTTCCCGAACGGCTTTCGAACGAGCTGTGTTCGCTGCGACCCCACGAGACAAGCCTCTGCTTCTCGGCGGTGTTCACGCTCAACGAAAACCTCGACATCCTCGAAGAGTGGTTCGGACGCACGGTGATCCACTCCGACCGCCGTTTCACCTACGCCGAGGCGCAGGAGATCATCGAAACGGGACGCGGCGACTACGCCGAGGAGGTGCTGACGCTCAACCGGCTGGCGCAGGCGCTGCGCAAGGAGCGCTTCAAGAACGGCGCGATCTCGTTCGACCGCGAGGAGGTGAAATTCCGCCTCGACGAGAACGGCAAACCGTTAGGCGTTTACTTCAAGGAGCAGAAGGAGTCGAACCAGATGATCGAGGAGTTCATGCTGCTGGCCAACCGCCGCGTGGCGGAGTTCTGCGGCAAACGCAGGACCGAGAGCGGCCGCTCGGCGGAGCGCACGATGGTCTACCGCGTGCACGACACCCCGAGCGAGGAGAAACTCGACCGCTTCCGGCAGTTCATCCTCCGCTTCGGGCACATCTTCAAGGCTACGAAGGGCCGCGCCGTGGCCAAGGAACTGAACAAGCTCTTCAAACAGATAAAGGGAACCACGGAGGAAAACGCCGTGGCGACGATGGCCGTGCGCTCGATGGCCAAAGCCTATTACACGACCGACAACATCGGACACTACGGTCTGGCGTTCCCCTACTACACGCACTTCACGTCGCCGATCCGCCGCTACCCCGACATGATGGTCCACCGCCTGCTGGCGCGTTACCTCGCGGGCGGCAAGCCGGCCGACAAAACGGAACTGGAAGACCTCTGCGCACGCGCTTCGGACCGCGAGGTCGTGGCCGCCGAGGCGGAACGCGCGTCGATCAAATACAAGATGGTCGAATTTATGAAAGAGCACATCGGCGAGGAGTTCGAGGGACACATCTCGGGGCTTACCGAATGGGGCGTCTACGTCGAGCTGGACGAAACCCACATCGAGGGCATGTCGTTCCTGCGCGACATCGAGGGCGACTTCTTCACCTTCGACGAGCAGCTTTACGAAATCATCGGCCGCTCGACGGGCATCCGCATGACGCTGGGCAGCCCGGTACGCATCCGCGTGAAGCGCGCCGACCTGCAGAAACGCCAGTTAGACTTCGAATTGCTGCTGCCCGGGGCCGCGGCGCGCCGTACGGAAGAGCCCCGCGGCAAAGGCCCGAAGGTGCGCACCTCGTCGCGCCGCAAAGGACGGTAGTCACGGAACGAGCGCCGGTTCGGCCGTAATACCCATATCCCCCGAAGGAACGGTTGTCGTGGGACACCACGACAACCGTTCCTTCGTATTCGGAGAGCGCCCCGACCGCAGGACGGCAACGAAAAAGGGAGGCCCCGCAGGGTCTCCCTTTCCGGTGACGGGCGTTCCGCCCCGTCAGAAGAGATTCACGCCGTCGAGCGTTGCGATCAGGTAGGTGGCGGCCACCGTCAGGATGGCGTACAGCTCGGGGAAAGCCGCGAGGATCAGCGTCTTACCCATCACGTCGTGACCGTTGCCGATAGCGGCGATACCGTTGGCGCAGACCTTTGCCTGATAGATCGAAGCGGCGATGTTCACCAGACCGACCAGCAGACCGGCGCCGAAGATAGCCGCGCCCTGCACCATCGTCGGGTCCGTCAGACCCTTCTGCACCAGGAAGAAGCAGACGAAACCGTAGAGACCCTGCGAACCGGGAAGCGCCGAAAGAATCATGTAGCTGCCGAAAGCGCCGCCGTTCTTCTTCATGGCCCCTACTGCGGCCTGACCCGTAATTGCGGTACCGATCGACGAAGCGACACCTGCCAGACCCACCATCAGCGCTACGCCGACGTAAGCCAATACCAATGCTGTTGTTTCCATAATGTTTTGAGTTTTTTTTAATTGTTATTATTCGTTAGTATCGTTCATTTTACGAATCGGGTCGAAATTGCGCGGGGCCATTTCGAAACCGGCGTTCTTGAAAAACTCGACGAACGTCAGACGCAGCGGGTGCACGAACGACGAAATGGTCGACATGAAAAGGTTGATGCCGTGACCGATCAGCAGAATCGGAATCATAATCAGCAGCCGGACCACGATATTCGCGCCTTCGGGCACGAATCCCGACGCCAGCGTGTTGAACACCAGCGCCAGCACACCGCCCGAAAGCCCGATGGCGAACAGACGGATATAGGACAGCACGTCGCTCAACAGTCCCGTGAGGTTGTTGTAAAGGTCCCACAAACCCGCGCCGAGGTTGATGAGCGGATTGCGCTTCGGATTGTTCAGAAGCAGCATCAGCACGCCGCCGACGCCCAGCGCCGCATAGAAGGCCGCCGATCCGGCCGTAAAGCCCGGAATGGCGAGACCCGCCATCGGAAGGCCCATGGCCAGACAGCACGAGACGAGGATGATGAACCACCCCAGCAGTCCCAGCGCACGGCCGAAACCGAAACAGCGAACGGTCATCCAGATGTTGAGCAGCATGCCGAAAAGAATCTGCACCACGCCGATAACCAGCGCGATGGAGAAGAACTGTCCCTGGAAATCGAGGAATTTCACCGAGGGGAACCACGTGTTCATGTTGATGCCGAAGAACGAGCCGCACAGCAGTCCGAACGCGACGGTCGACACGCCGCACAGCGTGGCGAACCACGCCGCCTGACGCATCATGCCGGGCTTTCGGTTCCTGGCGAGCATCCACCACCCCATCAGGGTCAGGATCAGTCCGTAGCCGGCATCGTTGAGACAGATGCCGAAAAAGAGCATGTAGAACGGAGCGAAGAAGGGCGTGAGGTCCATCGTCCCGTATTTCGGGCGGGCGTACATGTCGCCCACCAGTTCGAAGACATGCGCGAACCAACGGTTCTTGAGCTTCACGGGCGTTTCGTCCTCGGGCGTGGGGTCCGATTTGAGGAAGACCACATTGGGGTACTCCTCCAAAAGGGCGTCGACCCGACCGGAAGTCTCCTTCTCGGCCCAGCCCTCCATGACGACCAGCGTACCGTCGGCGGCCTCCTGCGCCGTAGCCTTCACCCGCACGCCCTGCAAACGCTCCTTCAGCGAGCAGGCGTGCTGTGCGAGCAGGGCCTCCGAAGCGGCCGCACGCGAAAATTCAGCGTCGAGGGTCCGGAGTTTCCCTTCGGCTTCGGCGATGCGGCGCTCCGCCTCGCGAATGTCCATCGTCGGGGTCTTCATCTCCTGCGCGTCGAGCGTAACCTCCTCGCCGGGCTTGGCCACGACGACGAACCACACCATGGCATCGGTGCGGCTGACCTCCGAAACCGTATAGCGCTCCGACCACTCGGCCAACTGCTTGTCGAAGGTGTTGCGCTGGGTGAAGAAATAGCGCAGGACAATGCCCCGGGCGGCGAGTTTCCGCGTCGCCTCCACGTCGAACGCCCCCCAGGGACGCAGCTCCTCGGCCGCTTTTTCCAGCCGCCCGATCTCGGCGTTGAGCGTCGCGGCCTCGCGGTGCGCGGCGGCGTAATGCGCATAGGCCTCCTCGCCCGAAGCGAACGGCGCGGCGGCAGCGTCGCAGCGCTCCCCGGCGCGGAAGTTCTTCAGGAACTCCGCGGCCTTCGCAAGGCTCTCGATGTCCAGCAGCAGCTGGCGGTCCTCCTCGGAGGGTTCCCAACCCGCGGTGGTGATGTCCACCAGCCCGAGGCCGCGCAGCTTCTCGACGAAATCCTCACTCTGCGCCGCAAAGAGCACAAAGTTGTATTTTGACATTCTGGCTATCATAACATCGCGCCCTCCCCGGCGGCCTGCTGCTTGGTTTTCACGATCTTCTGGGCCGACTTGGAGAGGTTCTCCTCGTCTTCCATGAAGCGTTTGATCTTACGTATGGCGTCCTCGTATCCGGGTATCTGAACCTTTTCGTACAAGTTCACCTTTTGAGTGGTTTTGCGGCGCGCATGGTCCAGCAGTTCCATCTTCCGGTTGTAGACCTCGAACTCGATCCCCAGCTGCGCCATGCGCTTGAGGATGCCGACTCCGTCGGCGAACCACACCGGCGAGGAGAACAGATCGTAGGGTTTCTCCTCGAATTTCACTTCCTGCAGGACGGGCGTGCGCACACCCGCGATTTTCTGGACCGACAAATCGACGTCGGCAATGCGCAGGAGGTCACAATCAAACTCTCCCCAGAGCGACACCATGTAGTCGTACTCGGCCTTCAGAGCGTCGAGCCGACGACGGTAGTCGCTTGCGGAGTCCTTCGCCTTCTTCACTTCGGAGCGCAGGGCCGACTCCTTACTTTTGATCGTAGGGAGGGCCTTCTGGCGCATTTTCAGCTGTTTGCCGAGTTCGCCCAGCGAGGTCTTGTTATATTGGAATTTGATTGCCATTGCGCGTTACGCCTCCTTCCAGTATTTTTGGATAAGTTCCTCCTTGATGGCGACCTCCTCCCGGGTGAAGTACTTGGCGAAAAGCCCCCATGCGGTGTCGAGCATCTGGTTGATCTCGATATTGATATCGATGGCCAGCAGTTTCTCCGAGTAGTCGAAGGCGAACTTCAGGGTGCGCTCGTCGTAGTCCGAGAGGTCGAAGCCGTTCTCCAGCTTGGTCTTGGCGTTGGCCGCGTCGGCGTAGAGGCGCACGCAGGCGTTCATCACCTGCGGATGGTCCTCGCGGGTCTTCTTGCCGATGACGAGCTGTTTCAGACGCGACAGCGAACGGAACGGGTCGACGATCACCTTGCCCGTGTCGGAGTCGTTGCGCAGGAACAGCTGGCCCTCGGTGATGTAACCCGTATTGTCGGGGATGGCGTGCGTGATGTCGCCGCCCGAAAGCGTCGTCACGGCGATGATCGTGATCGAACCGCCGTTGGGCAGCTGCACGGCCTTTTCGTAGATCTTCGCAAGGTCCGAATACAGCGAACCGGGCATCGAGTCCTTCGACGGAATCTGGTCCATGCGGTTCGACACGAT
>ERZ1673736.1058-NODE-1058-length-38946-cov-10.748554_pt1 | contig 38946 bp, 36 predicted proteins | sample MGYA00580212_ERZ1673736 | MGnify/ENA primary metagenome ERZ1673736 (study PRJEB41218, sample SAMN15661752) | gut metagenome | host: Homo sapiens | place: Canada: London | collected 2015-08-20/2019-03-30 | study: EMG produced TPA metagenomics assembly of...
TCGGTATCAATATGCAGAGCCTTTCCAAGATTGAAAGAGGGTTGAACTATCCTGCCTATGAAACGCTGGAAAAGATAATGGAAGTGCTGGACGTTACGCCCAATGAATTGTTGTCGGGAGAATGGAAGTATGTCAATCAATCTGAAAAGGAAGTCTGTCAGTTTTTAAGAGCCGAAGAACGTCTAAATGCAGAACTGAAACATGGACACTATGATAACTTCTTTGACAGCGAGGAAGAATGGCTGGAATATGAGTTAGAAAAGTTACGGGAATATATTACAGACTATATCAACGGGAAAAGCATTGAAGCGTCCGACCTTTACCCAATCAAAGAATTTATCCAGCATTTGAAGTTTCAAAAATTATTAGACCGCTATGATGATTTATACAGTATGGATATGTTTGGCGAAAGCATAGAGGGACATAAGTATAAGACACCTTATCAAGTTGTGAAAATGATAAATCCAAATTCAAAAGAAGATATGGAACTGTTACGAGAAGTATTAAGGAATAACCATTTTGATGATGAGGACGAGTAATCTTTTTCCTCTTGCAAGAAGATACAGAAAACAAAAAGCCCAGTAAAGAGTGCAAAGCACCACCAATGGTGGCAAGCTCTTGACAGGGCTTTTTCGTTTCTGTGGTTGGTAATCAAGAGGAAGAAAGGGATAAAACCTAATTTATGATAAATCAGACAACACAACTAGCAAGTTTGAGCTTTGTGCTACATATGCCATAAACTAACACACAAGAATTGATAGATACCAGCCCACTATGGGGATTATCTCTATTCCGAACTTATCAATCCTTTGTTTACTATGGACGGTGATACGGTCAAAGTATCCGTATCTGTAAAATATCTCGACCAGAAAACAAAGGCTGCACAAATTTCACAATTTGATTTGAAACTCCAAAAAACAGGTGGTAATTGGAAAATTGTGGGTTAAATTCTGAATAAGCCAATAACTAGGAATTTGAGGTTTCTTAATTATTGGCTTTATTTAATTGAAAACTACTTAAATATAATTTAGGTTGACATTCCTGTTACTTCTGTATATACTGTACTTGTATTAAACAATACAGTTAGGGGTGATGTTTTGTATATCGTATTATCAAATAGTTCTGATTTACCAATTTATGAACAGATAAAAGAACAAGTAAAAACTCAAATATTATCTGGGGAACTTTCAGAAAATGAAATGTTACCCTCTTTACGACAATTAGCAAAAGATTTAAAAATAAGTGTATTAACCACGACAAGAGCTTATAACGAATTAGAAGAAGAAGGCTTTATTACAAGCAGACAGGGTAAAGGATTTTTTGTTATGCCGAGAGGTTCTGATTTATTGCGTGAACAACTGATTAAAGATGTAGAAACTAATTTAAACAACGCAGTACTATCTGCACAGAGAGCTTCTATGACAGATGACGAATTAGTACAACTTTTAAAACTATTATTGGAGGTATCAGATGAATAATAATGTATATTTAAAACTGGAGAATGTTAAAAAATCCCTTGCTAATTTTGAATTGGATAATGTATCTTTCTCCCTGCCAAAAGGCTACATTATGGGGCTTATTGGTTCAAATGGTGCTGGAAAAACCACCACAATTAAACTCATTTTGAATATGTTAGATATTGAAAATGGAAATATCGAGGTACTGGGAAAAGACTATAAAGAAAATGAAAAAGAGATTAAGCAAAATATCGGTGTTGTTTTTGATAGCAATTTTTTTGTTGATACATGGACTATTAAAGAAACTGAACAAGCATTGTCTGTTTTTTACCATGAATGGAATAATGAAAAATTCCGTTTAATACTAAAACGCTTTGGCTTACCTTTGTCAAAAAAAATCAATGAGTTATCTCGAGGCATGCAGATGAAACTTATGCTTGCATGTGCATTTTCTCATAATGCAAAGCTCCTTATTTTAGACGAACCTACTAGTGGCTTAGACCCTGCAACAAGAAATGAATTTTTAGAAATATTACAAGAATTTATTCAAGATGGCGAAAAAAGTGTTCTTTTTTCGACGCATATAACTACTGACTTGGAGCGTATTACTGATTATATAACTTATTTAGAAAACGGGCGTGTCATTTATACAGGTGATATGGACGGACTTATGCAAAAATATTATCTTATTAAGGGAGAACCAGCAAAATTAACTAATGAGTTAAAAAAAGACATTCTAGGTATTCGGTCAACAACTATAGGTTTTGAAGGACTTGTGGAAACTAAGCTGGCACATAAATATAAAGGATATATTTTAGATGTTCCGACAATAGACGATATAATCATTTGCATGAGCAAGGAGGGGAAAAAATGAATTATTCTTTGAATTATTCTTTGAAAATGGCTCGATTAGATTATTTTACTTGTAAGCCAAATATTATTTCGTATTTTACGCTAATTCCTGTAACTATTATATTTTCTTTTATGAGTACATCATCTATTTTTATTTTCAATTTTACTGCTGCTTGGTTTATTGCATTAATGTCAACAAATATTTTTGTTGTTCAGGAAAAAAACGAATTAGAAAGACTATATGCTTCATTATCTCTTACTACACAAAATATTGTAGCAGGAAGATATATTTACACATACGCTACTTTTTTATTGGCATATATATTTACAACACTCGTAGGAGTAATTTCAATTATTTTAAAACATGAAAGTGTGAATGGTTTAGATATAATTACAAGTTTTAGCCTTTCTTTATTTACATTTACTGCGATAATAGCCATACAACTACCTTTATATTTTAGATATGGATATTCAAAGGCAAAAATTTATTGTTTAATTCCATTTGTGCTTGTAATGCTGTTCGTAATGCTTCCTTCATTTATTGGCTCATTAGCTAACATTATTTCGTTCGCAATGGAACATGATATTTTCATAAATATATTACCCATTTTAATTAGTTTATTTATTCTGGGTGTTTCATATTGCTTTTCAATAAGAGGGTATAAAAAACGAAAATGAAAAAGATAGTATGATTTACTAAAGTCTAATATTAGTTACAAACCCTATATCCCTCTAAAATAATTTGTAATAAGGGAGGTGAGTTTTCTTGAAAGAAAACCAATTATGGGTGTTATGTCCTATTTGCAATAATAAGACAAGAATAAAAATCCGCAAAGACACACAACTAATACATTTTCCATTGTTCTGTCCGAAATGCAAAAATGAAAGTTTAGTTAATATAAAAAATGGAGTTATTACAGTTATCAAAGAGCCAGACGCTAAGGTGCAGAGCCGATAATTTGTAGGTTATATCAGCCTACGGATTATCGGCTATTTTTATTGATTGCTCCACACATTGTATGATCTGCAAGCAATAAAAAATGGAGGATTTATTCTTCCTCCACTTTCTTAGATTTAAGGATACCGTCGGCGACGCTCTCTATGATGATTAAATCTTTATCGTCAAATGTATCAAGTTGTTTATCCAACTGTCTGCGTCTGGTGCTTTTTGACAAGCCACTGGCAGGCAGGAAAAATTCATCAACAGATACATTGAGTAACGATACAAGGTCATAGAACACTTGTAAACTTGGGTGCTGCCCTTTATTTTCAATATTGGTTAGATAGCGTGGGTCGATTTCAATTATTGCTCCCACTTGTTCACGGGTCAGACCTTGTTTTATTCTTGCTGCTTTAATAGCAAGTCCAAAGGCTCTGAAATCGTACTTATCTTCTCTTTTACGCATAGTAAATCACCTCAATACATTTTACTGTTCCTAAAGGACAAGTAACAGGTATTGAAAAACGTATTACAAGGTTCATCAGTTCCCATTGTAGTTATATAACAAATTTATATGCTGCTTTGCGGTAAAGAAAAAAACCGTTGTTGGCAGTATCGCTTTTTTGCGGCATTTTGAATAAGACGACGGTTACACAGCCGCCGTTTTATTTTTTTACCCCTAACGGTGCATACAAACACTAGGTTGTTTTGTTTCAGCGGCTTTAGGAGGTAAGCCACATGAAAAAATTATATCTTCGTCCTCCTGTGACGTTTGGTATATTCTCAAAAAAATCCATCTAAATGTTGCGTCTCAAATCGCTCTTGAATGTGGTTTTTCACATCATGCAACAGGAATAATTTATAAAGCACAAGATCAGTACATCAGTATTGCCCTTGTGCTTTTTTGGTGTAGAAAACTTTTTGAAAAAGTTTTCTCTATTGGGTATCAAATCACACCCCCACTGGCGAGTATTAGTGCGAAAAGAGGTAGAAGCCTTTTCGCTTTAGCAACTATCCGCTGGAAAGGAGGTGAGATTATGAAACCATCTTCTTTCGAGCATATCGTTAGAATACAGTTTAATGCTTTGATGATGACTGTTATTAAATGCACAGTAAAAAGCAGAAACAGACAGTTTGTAAGACGTTCCAAACGTGAAATTTTATTCTGTGAATTATCAGATACCAAATTATCAGAGCGGGGAACAATAGATAACTATTCCTGTGATTGCATTTCTTTTAAAGTCTTGAATTATACAATCCAAGTATCAAATGAGAAATTTGCTGTTGCTTTATATAAGTTATCGAGTAAGGAGCGTGATGTAATTCTATTACGCTATTTCCAAAGCATGAGCGACCAAGAAATCGCAGAATTATACCATGTATCACGTTCTGCTATTTATCGCAGAAGAAGTAATGGATTGAAGAAATTAAAAATAGTATTGAAAGAAAGGAATTGAACCAATGAAAAAAGAATATGGCTACCCTACATTAAAAGTAATATGTCAAGCGTCTGCTGGAAGCGAAACTGCCATAAGAGAGATTTTGAAATTTTATGACGCTTATATTTGCAAGTTATGCTTGCGTCCGTTTTACCACTCTGAAAGTGGTAAAATCACTATGCAGGTTGATGAAGAACTAAAAGGTCAAATTCATACAGAAATGATGAAAGCAATCTTGAAATTTGAAATCAGAGTGAAGTAATCATATTACATGAATGAAAAACGGGAGATACACAGATGTTTGTGCTATCTCCCATGTTATTTTTTGTGTCATATCAAGGCTCATTCAATCGTGGTAAATTCGTGGTAAAATGAGTGTTTTTCTATACTTCAAAATGTTTGAAAGTATAGTGTTCATGCGGATAATCAAAAATCGGATATAAAATTTATAATAAATTCCGTACTTAATTTTCCCAGTTCATTAAATTTCGCTTTCATTGCATTGAACGCATCTGTTTGATTTTTATGTATTGTCGGTGATCTCATATATTGTAAGAAAAAAATCTATGAAATTCATGTTTCATGTCAAATTCATCAAGTGAATTGAGTGCCTTTTCAAAATTTTTTAACAATTCTACCTCATTTTTTCCGCTTATACCAAAAGCAGCATTGAGCGTTTCCCTTTCTAAATCGTTCATAACTTTTTGAACTGTCGTATCTTGATAAAAGTTCATATCGCCTTGAGAAATCTTTTCCAAAAAATGATGCTTGTTATCAATCTCTTCATATTCGCAAATGAGTTCTTCCATAAAATCACGTTTTTCATTTGCACTTTCTAACAAATCCTTATTTATCCCAAATGTCATTTCTTTTTGTCCTTGTATCTTCATAATAATTTCTGATACAAGGCCAACATCTACTTTAGAAAATCCCGTCATATCATAATAATACTTTTCAAATCCAACATTCTCTAGTCTTGCATTCTCTAGTTTTGGCTGATTTCCTTTGACGCATTTTCTGTAAACATATATACGTCCCAAGCTGTCTATTTCTTTATTCCAGCGTTTTAAATACCCTCTCCACACATAATGTTGCCTTTTAGTTGTTGTTCCCATGTTATTTTTCCTTTTTTTATTTACATACATCAATCATAACGTGCCTCTTTCAACAAGCCACTCACTAAACTTCCCAAAACTAAATTAATAGTTACACCAAGCAAATTCTTTTCATACATATTCGATGCATAATATATTATCCAAAAGCATGATACGGATAAAATACTCGGTACAACAAAAGTCATAAAAATTTTCCATGTACTTTTTATATCAAATCTTATTTTTTTATCTTTATATTTAAGTAATTTCATTGATTTTCTTTCACATATACCTTTATATATTGATTCAAAAATATATCCCTCTCTTCCGAGGAAAAAAATTAAAAGATCTGATATAGCATAGCATATAGGTGCTACAAGTAACATGTCCCCATTATAATTGTTCTGAAAAACAATTCCCATACCTAAAAAAACTGCCATTGCAATTAAAATAAATGCAACACTATTAAGACATTTTATTCCTATACTCTGCGTTTGCGCAATTATTTTTGACATTCTCGTAACTTCTTGATGAACTTCATCTATTTTCTTATCATCACCCAAAATAATTTTATTTATTGCGTCTATCTTTTCTATTGTAAGGACTCCATATGACATAATAAACACATTACTCAATTGTTTAGACCTAGCAATTTGCTCTTTAAAACATATGTCAAATAAATCAACAATCTCTTTTGTATCCTTTTGTGTACAATAATTTTGCTGATAAGCCTCCGTTTCTTTTATAAGTTCTTCCAGACTATCTGGTTTATCTACCATTTGTTTCAATTCCTGTACAATTTTCCTATTAGAATCCGAAGATAATTTTTCTTCTGTCCTTAGCAACGCTTCCTCAATGGCCACGTCAAGTTCTTCTTTTAACGACCAATTTTCTTTTTCCGGCCAACTCGCAGCATAACCTAATACTGTTGAAATAGGATTCATCCAATTATATACTATTGTCCCCAAACAAAATGCGGATGCAGATGCTAAAAAAATCTTTTTTATTCTTGTGTCTTTTGAATGCTTTTTCTCCACTTTTTCCTTCCCCCTTGCTCCTCACATCCAAATTTCAGTTCCAAAGTTCGTTCAAAATAAACTAATACATCTGTTTTCAATCATTCATTGCTATTTCTGTTTCTACCAGATATTCTGATAAAATCTTTTGTGATTCATCTAAAAACACAGCCACGTCCCCACTTTCTTAAGTATAACCGTAAGTGCCTCAAAACATGGCGTAGTGCAAAATAACAGTGTCTCTGCTATAATGCCTACATTATTGTTTGAGGAACTTTTTTCTATTTCGCTTCATCCTGCACTGTTCTGGCAGCTCCTTTGACCAAGGCAGAAGCCGGTCAATGACAGATGGTTTTTCCAGATGATGATTGTTGGGCCTCTCTGTGAGCAGGTGTTTCAGATACTCATAGACATCTAGGTCATTGGCTTTGGCACTTTCCACCAGTGTGTATAAGACTCCGTTTGCAAATGCGCCTTTTGGAGTATCAGCAAACAGCCAGGCACGTCTTGCTGTTGCGAACGGTTTTATGTTTGCTTCACAATAATTGTTGCTAAGGGGAATCCGGCCATCTTCCAGAAATGTTTCAAGATATTTTCTCTGGTTCTGGCAGTAGCCAAGCGCCTGGGTAAGCTTTTCATTTGTTGTGTACATGGCAGAAGTCTTTTCAACCCACGTCCAAAAGGCATCAAGGATTGGCTTTGAAGCATCCTGACGCTTCTGTTTCTTCTCTTCGTAAGGGAGATTTTTGATTTCCCCTTCCACTTTAAAGAGAAGATTGATATATTCTCTTCCTTCAGCATCTTTAGAGCCTGGGATTTCTTTCCCTTTGGAATCCAATGGAATGCTCTCTATAAGATAACGCCGGGCATGTGACCAGCACAGGGCTCTCTTTATGTCTGGTACCGTATCATATCCGGCATAGGCATCCGTGATCAGATACCCGTTGAAGTCTTTTAACAGCTTCCTGGCATTTTCCCCACCTCGGCTGCGGAAATAAAAGAAGAATGCAGCCTGGATATCTTCACTTGCCGCACTCCGCATCACCCACATAAAGGATTCACTGCTCGGAAGCTTTCCTTCTTCCTTATTGCACTGGATCCTGGTCTCATCCATATGGATGAGATCGCATTCAAGCAGTTTTTCATGGATTCTCCAGTAGACAGATTCGAACCACTCCTCGCTGCAGCGGATTACCCAGTTTGCCATGTTGCTTCTGGAAAGCACCAGGCCAAGACAGTACCAGTCTTTCTCCTGCCGGGATAATGGCAGCCCCAGTGCAAACTTCTGGTACATGACCTGTGCAATCAGGGATGGCGTGGAAATAGAATGTGCCAATGGAGGGACAGGCACAGCGGCTTTCTGAAAATGACATTTTTCATTTGGGCTGTCTTCTGTTCCACAGTTTACACATTTAGTAACCTGCTGGATGATCTGTTTGACAATAAGTTTCGCCGGCTGGAATTCCACCTCTGTACGCACAACTTTTTTACCAGTCACTTTCATTTCCCCTCCGCAGACACTGCATTTTTCTTCTGCCGGAAGGACATATTCCTCAACTTCCTGTGGAAAGCCTGCAAGCATTTCTTTGCGGACACCTGGCTTCCGTGCCGTCCGTGTATAGGGCTTTACAGTTATTTTCTCTTTGGAAAGGTTCAGCTGCTCTGCAAGCTCCTGGACAGATTCAAACAACGACAACTGACCATCCGCCTGGGTAACCTCAGTGGATGGTCCGAATAACTTTTTCCTGGCATGGAGCAGTGCCTGGATCATGTTGTCAATCTGGATATTCTGTTTGCGGATCTTCTCATCACGCTCTGCGATGATCCTTTTACTTGCTTCCAGTTCCTGCGCCTGTTTGGCTGCAAGAACTCTCAGCATCAACAATTCTTCATGCTCTGTCATGCCATTTTTCCTCGTGTTTTGATAAGAACACTATACCATTTTTTATGGCTTTTTTCTATCATTTCAAGACACTTTTCGCTCTGAAAAATGCCGATTTTATAGGGTTTTCCGGTACTTTTTAGGGCAATATCACGGCTGTCAGAAGCAGCTGTTTTTATGATTGATTTTTCACCTGGTGATGGGCTTTTTTTGTTCAATTTCCAATCCCTGAAGGAGCCACTCAACCTGCTGGAAAGAGATTTCTTTCACTTCATCCGGCGTCCTTGGCCACTGGAATTTCATATCATCCAGTAACTTTTTTGTTGCCAGGATAAAACCATTCTGATCATACCGCAGAACTTTTATGGAATCCCTTTTTCTGTTACAAAAGATAAACACATAGTCACCATTGTATGGATCCAGTTTAAAACTTAAAGTAACGGCTGCAACCAGCCCCGGGATCTGCTTTCGAAAATCTGTAGTTCCACAGGCAAGGAAAATCCTCGTGGCTCCTTCTGCGATACGTTTCATCATAGTCGTTTCATGGTTTGAAGAAGTTTCAGAAGCGTATCAGGCTGGAAACCTTGCCCGATGATGCAGCTCATATAAAAGCGTTTCTGAAATTAAAGGTGGTCGGGTCCCAATAATGGACATGTCACCTCGTAGTACATTGAAAAACTGCGGAAACTCATCCAGACTTGTCCGTCTGATAAAGTCACCGATTCCTGTCTTATGTGTTCCATCCGGAAGAATCTTATTTCCAATAACTCGTGGATCAAAATCCAGTTTAAACATCTTTCCATCACCAAGCTTGTTATCTTTCATAAGTTCTGCCTTGCGTTCCTCTGCATCCAAATACATACTACGAAATTTATACATCTTAAAATGCTTTCCATTCTTTCCGATACGTTCCTGTGCAAAGAAAATCGGACCCGGTGATGCAATATAAATTGCCGGGCCTACAAAGATACAAATAATTCCCGTAAGAATACAACCAACCAAACCGCCTACAATATCAATCAACCTCTTTAACATAAGCTGGAAGGACGATGCAGAGTTCATGCTTGTAGTAAGGACGGTATACTCTCCAACTCTTTCTACAAATTGTTTTTTTCCAACTTCCTGCACAATCTTAGCAAGATTTAAGTGAATGGTTACACCGGTTTCTGATAACTGCTCCATCATCTCTGTTGGATATGGTTCACTCTCTGGTACCACTACCAGGACTTCATCAATCCATTCCTGGCATACATACTGCGGTGTCGTTTTCTCATTTGCTACTACTTTCACTCCACGAATAGTTCTTCCTGTCCAGTTATCATCTATAACCGCCACACCAGCAATGTTATATCTGGCATAATTGTGTTCTTTCATAGAATCTACTACCTGCTCGACAACTGTGGATGTCGTAACAATCAATAATGATCTCTCTCCATCTCCGTTTACCATTCTCTTTTTCAGATGTCTCTTCCAGAGTTCTCTGACAACATACGTAATCAATATGTAAATAATGACAGTAAGCATCAATGCAAGTCTGGAATACAGTTGTCCTTCCTGTAAAAGAAACAGATACAGAATTGCCAATGCTCCCACTATGATTGAATGCTGTACAGTCGTAGAAAAGTCTTTATAGTATCCACTTTTTAAAATATCTTTTAGTGTTCCAAAAGATACAAGCACTATTAAATCTGCCAATTCCAGGAAAAGTGCCATATTTCTATATAAAATTGTTGCATATGGGTTAAATCCATAACCGCTGACCGCATATGCAAGTACAAATGCAACCTGCAGGAAAATCATATCTAACACAATAAAGTCTGTGTGTTTTAACCAGCCCTCATTATCTTTTCTATACATATCTTTTTCTCATTCCCCTTTTATAATTTCTGTCTGGTTCGTCTTCTTCAAGCTGCACAATTTGATTAGATATCTTAACGAACAAAGAATTTATATATATCAACCTACAGTTCATCACCTGAATCCATAGATTATTTTCAGACTTACATAAATAACTAATACTCAAAGTACCTATTGCTAATAACACTGCTCCTGTTTGAAGCATTTTTAAATAAAATGGAATGTTAAAGATCTGCAACCTTGTCAGAAACAATATTCCTACCAGAACCAAATATCCCAACAAAGTCACACTGTTTTGAATTTCTTGATGTGCAACAAAACGATTTCTATATTCAGTTTTCTCAATGATGTTTTTCCCTTTTACAGGGTGTAGGGAATTGCTCTCGCAATAAAGTGTTCTCCTTTGTAACATTTTCTTTTCCTCACTTCCCCCCCCCCGATTAAAACGCCACTGAAAAAGTCCTTTTTATATGTAAATCAATGCAAAATAAAGTATGTTTGTTAATTTCACAATACTATATATTGTATGTAAAATTAGTTTTTCAGTGGCGTCGATTAATTCGAGGGTTCTACTGTCTTTTGCTTCTTTTAATTCTCATGAGTCAATCTAATGACCTATAGCCCGTATATCAGAGATGATAAGCAGGCTGTGTCGATTCTCCTTTATTCTTCTTTATTATTGTTGCTCAGAGATTGGGTCAAATAGAGCATCCAAAGAACCGGCATTCTTTCGCTGTCATTGCTGATTGTATATTTCTCTCAAACTCTGTAGTCAATAATATTAGAATCAGATGAAGGGATCTACACAGCACAAGCCGCTAAAATATGCGTTATTTCTCTGGTTGAAGAACTGCGGGAACTCATCCAGGCTCGTCCTTCTGATAAAGTCTCCCACCCCGGTCTTATGTGACCCGTCTGGCAGCACTTTATTTCCGATTACTCTGGGGTCGAAGTCCATCTTGAACATTTTTCCATCGCCCAGTTTGTTCTCTTTCATAAGCTCAGCTTTCCGCGCTTCCGCATCCATGTACATGCTGCGGAATTTGTACATTTTGAATTTCTTTCCGTTCTTTCCCACACGTTCCTGGGAGAAGAAAATCGGGCCCGGGGATGCCAGGTAGATGGCGGGGCCAACGAAGATAGTAATGATTCCTGTGAAAATACAGCCAACCAGTCCGCCGCAGATGTCCATCAGACGCTTCAGGAAAAGCTGCCCGAAGGATGCATAGTTCAGACTTGTGGTCAGAACTGTGTAGCTTCCAACCTTTTCCACAAACTGTCTTTTGCCAGTCTGGTTGGTGATTTTTGCAAGGTTCAGATGAACGGTTACGCCGGTTTCAGTGAGCTTGTCGATAAGCCCATCCGGGTATGGCAGATCTTCGGAGATGACGATCAGCACCTCGTCAATCCACTCCTGGCAGACGTACATAGGCACGTCACTTTCGCCGGCAACAACAGGGACGCCACAGATTTTCTCACCGGTGCAGTCCTCATCGATCACAACCACTCCGGCAAGGGAATATCTGGCATAATTGTTTTCCTGCATGCTGTGCACTACGTTCTCTGCTACCGCTTTGGAAGTGATGATCAGCAGCTTTTTGTCGCCGCCGTTTTCCATTTTTTTATGTAAGGAATTTTTCCAGATTTCTCTTATGGCATAGGTGAGGATCAGGTAGATCACAATTGTGGTGATCAGGATCATTCTGGAAAAGCTCTGGCCTTCCTGGATTATGAACAGATAAGCGATTGCAAGAGCACCTACTGCCACAGCATTTTTCAAGGTGGAGACAAATTCCTTATAGTGACCTCTTTTCAGAACGCTTTTCATGGTGCCGGAGGTGAAGATCACCACCAGATCTGCAAATTCAAGAAATATTGCCATATTTCGATACAATATATCTCCATACACATTGAATCCGTACCCACGGAATGCATATGCCAAAATAAATGCCAGCTGCAGACAGATCATATCCAGAACAATAAAATCCCCATGCTTTAACCAGCCCTCTGAGTCCTTCCGATACATATTTTCCTTTTCCCTCCCAAGTACTTTTCTTCCGTTCAGCTTAGGTAAATACAGCTGACAGAATCCTTCCATTCTCTAAAATGCAATGGCAAAATCCATTTTTCATGTTATATTTATAACTTATCTAAATTTGTATTTTCCCGCCAACACTTCCCGGTTATGCTTTTTCTCAGGCATATTTAGGTCACATCACTCCTGATCTGTAACCACCGTTCATGCGTCAGCGGTATTATTTATTTCTTTTTTTCCAATTTCGACAAATTTCACCATTCCAGTCTTCTTAATAAAATACCACCCTGCCCTATTAGTGTCAACCCCCCCCAGGTTTCTTTCTGGCCTTTCCGACAAAGTTTGGTAATTTTATCCACTTAACCCGATTTTCCCACTGGTTTTTTCCACTACTTTTTCATAAAGTGTTTGATAAACAGATACATGAGAATCACCAGCGCCCCAAAGTACCCCAGCACTCCAAAAGCCGGAATTCCCATTATCTTCGGAGTCATGTCTGTGGTGCAGATAATACTGGAGCTGATCAGAAGTGCCATGACCCAAAGACCAAGCACGATGTTCCGGATTAGGCGGCGCATCAGCCACGCCAGGTCATCGGAGGCGTGAAGATCCAGATTAATCTTGGTCTGGCCTTTCATACAGCCCTGCAGGAAATCTGCCGCCAACGCAGGGATATCCACGGCGCGGAGCATGGAGCGATACAGCTTTTTTCCGGTGCCCTTCATCTGCTTCTTCCAGTTCCCCTCCTCCAGAAGGTTTCCCTTCAGACGGGCAGCTGCAATCTGCACCATATTGATCTCCGGGCTGATATCTGCCAGTACCCCTTCCATATGCGTCAGTCCTCTTGCAAGCATGGTTAGGCCATGGGGCATGACGATCTTGTTCTCCTTCATTACGTCCATCAGATCTGTAAGGATTTCTACGATATCGATTTCGCCAAAATCTGCGGTGCCGTATTTCGCCATAAGGTCTCGGATGTCTGTGTAAAGGCGGCTCTGATTGGGTTTCCCCTTGAATTCTCCAAGTGCCAGCACTGCATCCTGGATTTTTCCAATGTCATTCAGTGCCACTCCTTCGATAGCCTGACCGATCAGCTCGCGATCACGTTCATTCAGCCGTCCCATCATTCCCATGTCGATCCACACGATCTTGCCGCCCTGGATCATCACATTTCCAGGATGGGGATCTGCGTGGAAAAAGCCGTCGTCCATAACCTGCTTGATAAAATTATCTACAAATTTGCTGCCGATCTCATCAAGGTCATAACCGCCTGCGAGAAGCTCTTCCTTATGGTCGATGGGAATACCGTCGATGTATTCCATAACAAGGACACTGGCTGTGGTATACTCTCTGTAAAGAATAGGCGTTTTCACAAATGCCACATTTTTATTTTTCCTGGAAAATTCTTCCATGTTGGCTGCTTCCGTCAGGAAATTCATCTCTTCCTGGGTGACGCGCCACAGCTCTTCCAGCACAAGATTCAGATCTACCGCTTCCTTGATGCTTACAGGGGGAAGGAGCTTCACTGCCTTCTTCATCAAGCCGATATCGCGGGCCATGATCTCGTAGATGCCCTTTCGCTGTACCTTTATCACAACTTCTTCGCCGGTTTTCAGGACGGCGTGGTGTACCTGGGCGATAGAGGCTGAGCCAAGGGGCTTCTCCTGGATTTCCTGAAATTCTTCCTGCCAGGGACAGCCAAAAGCTTCCCGGAGGACTTCTTCTACTTCCACAAATGGCATAGGGTCTACATCAGAGCAAAGCTTCATCAGCTCGTCGCAGTAACGCTTGGGCAAAATGTCGGAGCGCATGGACATGATCTGTCCCAGCTTGATGAAGGTGGGGCCGAGATCTGTGAGAATGAGGCGAAGCTTCTCCGGGGAGACGCCTCGGGTGATGGCATGCTTGTGGAGAACGGCTGTAATTTCTTTTAGCCTTTCTTTATACGTGCCGGTGTCTTTACCATTTGACTTCTTACCAGCTGTGCTGTTTTTCTCATTTTTATCCTGTTGGATTTCCACTTCCAGATTCTTTCTTTGTGCCTGGTCTGCTTCTACCTTCATCGTACTGTCATTCTTTGTCACACCCATGTCTGTTCCCCTTACTGAAAAGGCAGGATTCGGGTACTCTTTCTCCTCATCCTGCCTTCATAAATTTCTTTATTTCGTTCTGCAATGCCGTTCAGGATTTCCTGCTGCACTTCTTAAACAAGGCAATACTATTTCTTTTTCGGAAAATGTTATTGCTTATTCCTGAGGGTCATCCTCGTATTCTTCTTTGGCTTCCTCGGCTTCTTCTGCCTCTTCCTCTTCTTCGGCAGTCTCCTCTGCGTCTACGTCTTTCGCCTGCATCTTGCTGATCTGCTCCTTCAGGGCAGCTAGCTGATCCGGAGTCATTTTGCCAAGGACTTCCTTCAGCTCGTCCGGATTGGACGGCTTCAGGGTTACGTTTACGTTCTTCTTCACGCTTTCTTTGATATTGTGCTTCAGTTCCTGATTGAGGACCTTGCCCTGTTCTACAGTGAGCTCACCTTTCTTTACCAGTTCATCCAGAACTTCTTTGGATTTCTCTGCGGTCACTGCTGCAGTGCCGATTCCTGCAAGTAATAATTTTTTGATGCCTTCTCCAAGTTCCATAATGTGTGCTCCTTTCTTATTTACAGCTATATCTGCCAACTCCCTGTAGGATTTTCGTTTTCAGCAGATCGGACTTCTCATAAAAGTCCAAGAAATACCAGCCCTTTAGGTACGAAAATGATCAGTCCGGCGATGGCGGCCATGATGGCGGCGATCAGGACGGCGCCTGCTGCGGTGTCCTTGGCGATCTTCGCCAGGGGCTTGTACTCGCTGGTCACCAGATCCACCACGGATTCTACGGCGGTGTTCACCAACTCCAGTGCCATCACCAGTCCGAAAAGGCCAAGACAGATGCACCATTCCACTTGGGAAAGCTTCAGGATGATGCCTGCGATCACTACCAGGACTGCCATGATACAGTGGATCTTCATGTTCCGTTCCTTGCGGATGCAGGTGAAAATTCCTTCAAATGCGTATCCGAAACTTTTCGTAATTGGTGGTTTCTTTGGTGCTGTCATTTCGTACCCTTCCTGTCTGTTGGTTTGGGAGTAGTATAGCATATTTTGTGAGAAATTACTATAAATTTAGATAATTTTTACAATTTTCTCATTATTGCTGTACGAATTGCAAAAAGGGCAAGCTGCAAAACAGGCCTACCCTTACATACATTTTCTAAATATCCAGTTTACTAAAATCAATCACCAGGTTCTCATAGATTCCTGCTTTTACTGAATCCTGCAGTGTATATTGTTCCGTATCTCCTTTTTCAAAATTATATACAAATATCTGATTCTTAGCCGCATCTATGATCCAGTATTCTCTTACACCTGCTGTTCTGTATTTAAAAAGCTTCGTATAATAGTCCGTTCGTTTACTTGCAGGAGAAACAATCTCAATAATCCAGTCTGGTGCACCATTGCATCCTTGATCATCCAGTTTATCCGGGTCACAAATTACTGAAATGTCTGGCTCTACATAAGTACCAGTCGTATCATCCAGATATACTGCAAATGGAGCAGCATAGACTTCGCATTTTCCCTTATGGGAACGGATGTACTCAAGAATTCTGGCTGACAGTTCCATGGATATTTTCTGGTGTGTCCTGTTAGGTGGTGCCATATAGTATATATGTCCATCAATAAGCTCCGCTCTCTCCCCTTCTGGAAGAGCATATATATCATCTATTGTATAAACTTTTTCTTCGAGTAATGGCATGTAATCACTCCTTTTCGATGATTTCTATTACTTCTAAGTATATCGAAAGAACTCCTTCAAATCAACCATTTGAAAATGAATTTCCATTGAAATAAATCAAAAAGCAGTTTATAACTTTATATCTTTCTGCCGTTCTTTTAGCTTCTTCATAACCGTAGGATACCGCTTATAATCTGTATGTGGCAATGCTTGGGCTGCTACCATTAGTTCCAGGAAGTCTTCTACTTCAGCGAACTGGATGTAGACCATTTCTTCCAGGATCTGGTCGATGTCAGTGAGAAGGCTCCGGTTCAGAAGTAGCTTCTGGGCTCCTTCCAGTGAGGAGTTTCCAGCGTTGATAATGTGGTCGCGATCCATATCGGGATATATGCCGATGGTGATGGCAGATTCTTTGGATACGTGTTTGCCAAAGGCTCCTGCCACGTAGAAACGGTCTGCCTGGTTTAAGTCAAGACCGGATTCACGGAGCATGATTTCTACCATGGTGTGGGCGGCGGATTTGGTGCGGATAAATTCGTCGATGTCCTTCTGGTAGAAGTACAGACCGGGGGCATATTTCACACAGAGCTGGTTGTCTCTCTCCTGAATGAGAGGGCTTTTTTCCGGGGAAAGCTTGCCGCGGATGTCGATCCAGCCTTCTAGGAAAAGCTCTGCGATCAGGTCTATGATGCCGGAACCGCAGATTCCCCGAGGTTCTTCCCCCGATGAATTCTCCTCATGATTACCTGAATTTTTCTCATGGCTTCCTGAGTCTTCCTTATGGCTTCCAATCACATGCACATAAATATTTCCATCCCTTATCTTCACTTCATCTACTGCTCCTATGTCCGCCCGCATTCCGGTACGCACCACTCCTCCCTCCAGCGCTGGTCCTGCTGCGCCTGCACCGCATAGAAGAAATTCTTTATTTCCAATCACCAGCTCGCCGTTGGTTCCGATATCGAAGAAAACACTGATCTCGTTTTTCTTGTATAATTCAGTGTCAATCATGCCGCTGATAATATCGCCGCCAAGGTAGTTTGACTTGGCAGGGTAACAATAAACGTAGCCTTTCAGCGGAATATCCAGATCGCGCGCCAATTGAAAGCCGGGGCAGTCGGCATGAACTGCGTGTGGGGTGTAGAAGACGCAGAAGGCGTCCATTCCAAGAAGGAAGTGAATCATGGTGGTGTTACCCGCGATTACCATGGAGAGCGCGGAGTGGCTTGCATCCAGCTTATCCATGCATTCACAAATGGATTCCACCGTAGCCCGCCGCACTTCTTCCAGCTTTTCCCTATTATCTTTACAGTAAAAAATCCTGGACAGAATATCTGTCCCCCACTGGATCTGCTTATTGAAGCAGCTGACTTCCTCCAAAATCTCTCCACTGTTGCAGTCCAGAAGTCTCGCCACCACAGTGGTACTTCCCAGATCCACTGCCAGCCCATAATGCTGCGCGGTGGTATCTCCTTCCTCTATCTCCACCATTTCCCAGTTTTCCCCATTCCAGGCAAGGGAAACCGTTATTTTCCACTTTGCGTTGTCCAGCAAAGGGTATAACTGCCGCAAAATGTGGACAGGTATATGAACTCGCTCTTCCACACCTGCTGCCGCCAGACTATCCAGGATCCGCTGCTGGTCTGAGCGGGGATCGTCTTCGGTTGGGAGGGGGAGTTCGAGATATCGTTTTTGGCTGAGTCCATTCATCGTTTTTCAGCTCCTTATTTTTTACTCGTTTTGAGTGTATTTATATATTCTATTCCTTATTTGGATATTTTTTATTGACGTAATTCGAATTATTCTATATAATAAATATATGTATTTCAAATTTAATATATTTTCCCGAGCAGTTGGGGGACGTGCTCTCACCCATCCGAGTTTTATGGAGGAGGTGATACTTATGTCAACCTATGAAGAATTTATGGTTATTTTAACCGCAGGTATTTTACTTGTTTCTATTCTGGAATTCGCCATACATAAGAAATAGCCGTCCTAACCCTCGGAAAGTTGCGGAACGGCTATCTCAATAGTCAACACCCAATATAACAGGATCAGGTAGAGAGCATCTACCTTCCAGCTGTTCTGGTGAGTATATTATATCTATTCTATATGATTTTGTCAATCAATAATAGAAAATGGAGGGATTTTTATCATGACTTTTGGAAAAAGACTTATGCAGCTGCGTAAAGAACATGGTTATCGCAATCGCGACACTTTCGCTGCCGAGCTTGGCATTCCTGCCAACACTTTGCGTAATTACGAAATGGACATTCGGGAACCAGGCTTTCCATTCCTTATAAAGATGTCGCAGCTTTTTCATGTCTCTACAGATTACCTGTTAGGGTTAACAGAAGAAAGAGCGACTACAGCTGTCGATGTTCAATCCATCTCCGAACAGCAGCTTATCGAGAAATATCGTCTTCTCGACTGCACTGGAAAAGAACTTGTAGATTACACAATTGCCATTGAATTAAAGCGAACCACCTTATTGGAAAATCAAAAAAACCGCATTCTCCATTATGAGCAGGCGTTTAATTTCTTAAAACAGTCATAATCGTTTTATGCATTTTCTATATACTTCTATAGCCAGCAGTGGACTATCTCTGCATTTTCTCTGGCTATAATTTTCCAAGTGTGCCGTCAGTCTTCATATTATCTGACCACTGATCTTCTTTTATAAGATAGTCTTTTATTCTTTTATTTGAAGATAACTGCTGTAATTCAAAAAACTCCCCACCGATCATTCAGTGGGAAGTTTCTCAATTCCAGTAATCTTTATTTTGCAACAAAGTTCACAATCTTATTCGGTACATAAATCTCTTTCACAAGAGTCTTGCCTTCCAGGAAGGAAGCTACTCTCTCGTCCTTCTTCGCCAGCTCAAGAGCTTCCTCTTTCGCACAGCCGTTCGGGATTACGATGGTTCCACGAACCTTACCGTTGACCTGGACACCGATTTCTATGGAGTCCTCTACAGTCTTGCTCTCTTCATATTCCGGCCACTGGGAAAGGGAAAGTAAGCCTTCTCCACCGATGGTCTCCCAGATTTCCTCGCAAAGATGAGGTGCAAACGGGCAAAGGAGCTTGATGAAAATCACAAGGTCATCCTTGCTGATCTTGCCAACTGCGTAAATCTCGTTGATGAGAGTCATCAGGCAGGCAATTGCAGTGTTGAACTTCATAGCCTCGATATCGGAGGATACCTTCTTGATTGCCTTATGGATCTTAACCTCCATATCCTTGGCTGCCGGCTCCTCTGTCATGATATCGGTCAGTCCTGCAACTCTCTCAAGGAAACGCTTGCAACCTCTTACGGAGCTGTCGTTCCACGGAGCAGCTGCGCCGTAGTCACCCATGAAGAGAACGTAGGTACGAAGTGCATCTGCACCATACTCATTTACAATGTCAAGCGGGTCAACAACGTTGCCCTTGGATTTACTCATCTTGTCGCCGTCTGAGCCAAGGATCATACCCTGTGCAGAACGTTTCGCATATGGCTCCGGAGTATTGACAATTCCCATGTCATACAGGAAATGATGCCAGAATCTGGAGTAGATCATATGTCTGGTTACATGCTCCATACCGCCGTTGTACCAGTCAACCGGCATCCAGTATTCCATCTTCTTGCGGTCTGCAAGAGCTTCTGTATTGTGTGGATCCACATAGCGAAGGAAATACCAGGAAGATCCAGCCCACTGTGGCATGGTATCTGTCTCTCTCTTGGCATCGCCGCCGCATTTCGGGCATTTGCAATTTACGAAGGAATCAATCTTTGCAAGTGGAGACTGTCCGTCCTCACCTGGCTGGAAATCCTTGATCTTCGGCAGACGAAGCGGAAGCTCCTCATATGGAACTGCTACATCACCGCACTGCGGACAATGAACGATCGGGATTGGCTCGCCCCAGTATCTCTGACGGTTAAATGCCCAGTCTTTCATCTTATACTGAACACCAGCTTTACCAATGCCCTTCTTCTCAAGCTCTTCCAGCATGCGCTTGATGGAATCCTTCTTATTTGTATAGCCATTCAGGAAATCGGAGTTGATCATCTCACCGTCACCTGTGTAGGCTTCTTTCTCAATATCGCCGCCCTTGATAACCTGGATAATGTCAATACCAAATTTCTTGGCGAAATCATAGTCTCTCTGGTCATGTGCCGGTACCGCCATGATCGCGCCGGTACCATATCCCATCATTACATAGTCTGCAATGTAGATCGGGATCTTCTTGCCATTTACAGGGTTTACGCCCTCAAGTCCCTGGATGCATACACCTGTTTTCTCTTTTACAAGCTGGGTTCTCTCGAACTCAGTCTTCTTCGCACACTCTTCACGGTAAGCCTTGATCGCATCCATGTTTGTGATGCGGTCAGCATACTTGTCGATCAGCGGATGCTCCGGTGCGATAACCATGAAGGTTACACCGAACAGGGTATCTGGTCTGGTGGTGTAAATCTGCAGTGTCTCATCAATTCCGTCAACTGCGAAGTTTACGAAAGCACCTGTAGATTTACCGATCCAGTTTACCTGCTGCTGCTTGATGTTCGCCGGATAGTCCACATCCTCCAGTCCTTCAAGAAGCTTGTCTGCATACTGGGTGATTCTTAAGTACCAGACATCCTTGGACTTCTGGATAACGTCGCTGTGGCAGATATCGCATTTGCCGCCCTGACTGTCCTCATTGGAAAGAACAACCTTACAGGATGGGCAATAGTTAACTAATGTCTTATCACGGAAAACAAGTCCGTTCTCAAACATCTTCAGGAAAATCCACTGGGTCCATTTATAGAAATCTTCCTGTGTGGTATCGATCACACGGCTCCAGTCAAAGGAGAATCCAACACTCTTCAGCTGATTGGTGAATTTCGCAATGTTCTGGTCTGTGATCTCACGAGGATGTGTATTCGTCTTAATCGCATAATTCTCAGTAGGAAGTCCGAATGCATCGAATCCGATTGGGAACAGTACATTGTATCCCTGCATTCTTCTCTTTCTGGAAAGTACCTCGATACTGGAATATGCCTTAATATGTCCAACGTGCATTCCCGCACCACTTGGGTATGGGAACTCTACAAGGCCGTAGAATTTCGGTTTATCACTTCCGTCAACAGCTTTAAATGCCTGCTGCTCTTCCCACTTTTTCTGCCATTTCGGCTCGATTTTCTTAAAATTGTGTTTCATTGATGGTTCCTCCACATTTATTGTGCCTGTCATAACTGTTCAATGCATTCACAGCTATTGCCTGTCAACAAAATAACTGTCGGCTGATTCGCCTGTTTATCGCGTAGATTCGGCGCGTTATTTTGCAAAAATCCTTTTACCATTCTAATCCAACATAGTGGTTTTGTCAACGAGAAACCGCCTCTATTGCGGCCTGAAGCTGATTATCCTCGTCATGGGTATAATCCGTCCGATTCAAAAGACTGGCATCCAGTTTTACCTCCACATCCGGTGTGATTCCCACCTTGTGGATATCATTGCCTTTGGGGGTAAAATATTTCGCCGTAGTCAGCTTCACCGCACTTCCATCAGAGAGCTGGCGGATGCTCTGAACGATTCCCTTTCCATAAGTGGTGGTTCCCACAATCGTTCCAATCTCATAATCCTTCACTGCCCCGGCGAAAATCTCCGATGCACTGGCGCTGTTCTCATTTACCAGCACTGCCAGCGGAATGTCGATCGGGGTGTCACCGTCACACTTCATCTCCTGTTTTTCCCCATATTTGTCCTCTGTATACACGATCAGTCCTTCGGGCAGAATCTGGCGCAGCACATCGCACACAGAAGAAAGCACCCCACCTGGATTGTCACGAAGATCCACGATCAGCTTCTCCATGCCTTTTGCCTGAAGATCTTTGTACGCATCCTCAAACTGCTGGGGTGTCACCATGGTAAACTCTGTAATTCGCAAATACCCTATAGAATCCTCCAGCATTTCATAAGAAACAGTGGGCAGCTCCACATCGCTCAAAGTCACTGTAATTTCTTCCGGTTCATCTGCCTCCTGGTGATAAACGGTCAGGATAGAAGTACCATCCTCCTTTTCCCGTATCATCTTTGAGACCTCAGCTGGCGTCATTTCCGTTACATCCGTTCCGTTCACAGCTGTGATCACATCATTCGCCTTCAGCCCGGCCTCATCTGCCGGACTGCCCTCATAACAATCCACCACCAGAATACCACCCTCCGTATTCTGGGTAATGCTCACACCGATTCCAGAGTAAGAGCCCTCGGTGTCTCTCATCTCCTCCTCGTATTCTTCCTCTGTATAATACCTGGAATACGGATCCCCCAGCCCATAAAGAAGTCCGGTATAAATCCCCTCCTTCAGCGAATCCTCATCCACATCTTCCAGATAATTCTGATCTATAATATCTTCCAGATACTTAATCTTCTGCGTAACCGCCACATCCGACAGTACTGTACTTCCTGCACGACCCGCTTTCTGTAGACCAGCATAGCCTCCCCCCAGTACCAGAGACGCACACAGCACTCCGGTTACAGCTCCCTTTATAAATTGTTTATCTGCCATTTATAGTTCTCCTCATTTTCGCAATATAAGTTCTATCCAGTTACCTGCCAGCTCACCGGAACGTTGCACCAACTTGCGTGGAATATCATTTGCCCAAATGCGTCCGCCCTGAATACCCTCTCTGTCTCTTTATACAAAAGGACTGCCAGATCTCTCCAGCAGTCCCCATATCCTCTTCTCATATTCTGGCGGAATGCGAATAACCGCCCTTATTGTAAAACAGAATTCTCACACCTTCAAGTGTTTTCTTGTAGTAATAAAGCTTCCCACAAGACCGATTCCAATTCCCAGTGCCAGCGCCACCGGAACCAGTGTCTGGTAGATCTGTCCAACCGGAATGAAATCTACAACACCCAGAAGTACGCTGAACTTGGTATATACATAGGTTACCACATTATTGTAACAGAAATACAAAATGATCAGTGGAATTCCCGCACCGATCAGTCCCAGGATCATACCCTCCAGAAGGAACGGTGCACGTACAAAACTATCGGTAGCACCAATATATTTCATAATTCCGATCTCGTCCTTACGAACTGTAATACCAACGGAAATGGTATTACTGATTAGGAAAACAGCGATCAGCAGCAGGATCACGATCACAGCCACAGATACATAGGAAACAATACGGTTAATGGAACCAAGAGTCTTGGCAGCCTGCTCAGACTGATTAACCTCTCGTACATTATCCAGTGTCTTGATGTAGGCAACCAGCTCAGACTGTTTCTCAATGTTGTTCATGTACACACGGTAGTTAGATGAGTTTGCCAGCGGGTTATCATCCTTGAAACCGTCTGCTGCCTCAGAGTCATCACCGAAGTATTCCTGCTTCATCTTCTCCCAGGCTTCATCACCGGACTCAAATTCAATCTTGGAAACCTCCGGGCGCTGCCTGATCAGTTCTCCAACTGCATCCATCTGCTCCTGCGTGGTTCCTTCATTAAAAAGCACTGTGATCGGCACATCTTCCTCAACCTTATGCGCCAGCGTATTCACATTATTTACAATGGAAAAGAAAATTCCGAAAAGAAAAATACATGCTGCCATCGTAATAATAGAAGCAATGGAAAACATGAAATTTCTCTTGATGTTCTTGATACCCTGCTTCAGAGTATACCAGATGGTACTAGGCCTCATAATATTCTCCCTCTTTCTCGTCGCTGATGATCACTCCATTATGCATGGTCAGTACACGCTTCTTCATGGAATTGACAATCTCTTTATTGTGGGTTACTACCAGAACGGTGGTTCCACGCTGGTTGATCTCCTCAAGGAGCTTCATGATCTCCTCGGATGTCTTCGGGTCAAGATTACCAGTAGGCTCGTCTGCAAGAAGGATGTCCGGACGGTTTACAATCGCCCTAGCAAGAGCAACTCTCTGCTGCTCTCCACCAGACAGCTCGTCAGGGTACGCCTTGTATTTCCCTGCAAGTCCAACTTCCTGAAGTACCTCCGGAACTCTCTTGCGGATAACTCTGGTAGGACGGTTCACAACACGCTGGGCAAAAGCTACATTCTCATACACATCCCTGTCCTTCAGAAGACGGAAGTCCTGGAATACAACACCAAGCTTACGGCGGTATTTGGCCACACGGCGGTGCTTCATCCCCTCAAGCTTCTCTCCGCTTACGATAATCGTACCGGATGTGGAATCCAGTTCCTTTAAAAGCAGCTTGATCAGCGTGGATTTACCAGAACCGCTGTTTCCTACTATAAATACGAATTCACCTTTATCTACATGGAGATTGGCGTGATTCACTGCCGGCAGTCCCGGTCCATAGGACTTGCTCACATCTATCAGATCAATCATGATATCCTCCTAAATTTTTCATGTAAAAATTCAATTCAGCAGTTTGCTTAATTTTTATGTAACATTATTGTAATATATGTCTGGTGAAAATGCAACCTTATTTTTCCCGAAAGCATAAGCATTACCGGTTACTGGTTACTGTGAACTTCGTTCACAAAAAACGCCTCGCGGAATGTTACCAGTGAACAGTAACCATTACCGTTCTATCGTTATCATATCTTCTTCCATACACAGTAACATGCCATCTTTCCAGCTTCATTTTCAGGCAGTACTTTATTATAACAGAGAAAACTAAGAACGCAATAGATTTCACAAAGGAAACACAAAGCAGATCCAGAAATATTTCCAAATACCACGTTCAGAGTTCTCATACTGATAAATCACAAGAAATAAAATATGCCTGCCACAAACAAATGCAGCAGGCACAGAACTTACAGATATGAAAATTAATACTCCAGAGTCTCCATATACTTCATGTATCTTACAACCATCAGCGCAATCTTGAATGTGATCGCATCCTCGAATACACGAAGGTCAAGTCCGGTGCTCTTCTGAAGCTTGTCCAGACGATAAACCAGAGTATTACGGTGAATGTAAAGCTGTCTGGAGGTCTCGGATACATTCAGGCTGTTCTCGAAGAACTTGTCGATGGTGACCAGAGTCTCCTCGTCAAAATCATCCGGTGACTTGCCGCCGAAGATCTCCTTAATGAACATCTTGCACAGCGGGATCGGAAGCTGATAGATCAGACGGCCAATTCCAAGAGAGCTGTAAGCAATAACATCCTTCTCAGGGGAGAAAATCTTGCCTACATCAAGAGCCATTCTGGCTTCCTTGTAGGAACGGGAAACTTCCTTCAGCTCGCTTACGATAGTTCCGTATGCAATATGTGTAGTATTCTCTTTCTCTAATCCTAAGGTATCAAGGATGGTCTGGGCAAGCTTATCCATCTCCTCGTATCCTTCATTCTCCTCAAGCTCCTTGACAATGATAATGCTCTTCTCATCAACAGCTGTGATAAAGTCCTTGCTCTTGCCGCCGAACAGACTCTTCACGCTCTCCATGGAGCTGTGCTCTCTCTCCTGCTCAAGCTCCAGGATCATAACCACCCGTCGAACATCAGCATCAATATGAAGCTTCTTCGCACGATTATAAATATCTACCAGAAGCAGGTTATCAAGAAGCAGGTTCTTAATGAAGCTGTCCTTGTCAAAACGCTCCTTATATGCAACGATCAGGCTCTGGATCTGGAAAGCGGCAAGCTTTCCTACCATATAAGTATCTTCATCTTCTCCGTGGGCGACCAGAATGTATTCCAGCTGGTAATCATCACAGACCTTGAAATACTGATAACCTTTCACAAGCTGGCTGGCAGCCTGGGATTCCACAAATGCCTGAATATCCTGTGGCTGAATCTCAAATTCACTGTAGGTGGACGCCAGTGTCTTGCCATCTGTATCAATAATACAAAACTCCGTCCTGGATATCTCCCTGAGCCCCTCAAGTGTATTCTGCAGTACCTGATTTGATATCATTACCCTTCCGTCCCTTCTTGTAAATTATAGGGCTACTGGTCTCACAGCTGTCAATGTATTCCAGGATAGTGAAAACATTGTCAAAGAGAACAGTAACATTATATGTCCGCCGGTATAACCGGCATGAATCGCTGTCCATTAGTGCCAAAATTCGCGGTCTCAAATCTGTAATATTGCACAAAACCTCAGACAGTCTTAGGAAAATCTACTGATTCCAAAAATTCATGAACCTATTTTAATACAAAATTACCAAAAAAGGAAGAGGAAAGTAGAAAAAATTTACAAATTTCCAGCAATTTTTTTTAACTTTTTCTATATTGCTCCAATTTCAAGCCCTATTTTCCTTTTTTTGCGGTGCGCAAAAGGCTTTGGTAAAGTTTTTCTTTTTACTTACGTTCAATAAATCCCTCACCATGGACTTCACGCACGTCAGACACGATTACAAAAGCATCCGGGTCAATATGGTCTACCAGCTCTTTCAATGCCACGATTTCCTTGCGTCCCACAACGCAGTAAAGAAGCAGCTTGTTCTGGCCGGAGTACATTCCCTTTCCGTGGACTCCGGTCACGCCGCGATCCAGTTTGTCCATGATTTCTCTGGAAATCTCATCAGGCTTGCTGGTAATGATATACGCCTGTTTGGAAAATTTCAGACCTTCGATCAAGCTGTCAGATACCTTTGTTACAAGATAAACGGCGATGATGGCATAAAGTGCTTTCTGCACACCGAACACATACATACCTACAAGTACGATGGCTCCGTCAATAAACTGCATAATCTGGGCAATGGAGTAATGGCGTAGCTTCCGCTGCAGCAGTGCCGCCATCATGTCTGTGCCCCCGGTAGTTCCTCTTCCAAGAAACACAAGTCCGATTCCAATTCCCTGGATTACACCACCATAAACGGCTGCCAGCAAAAGATCATTTCCTGCAATGTCAAATGCCGGAAGAACCGCCAGCCAGAATGACAGGCAGATTTCTCCCACCAGTGCCCTTTTCACAAACTGGAATCCACTGAGCTTCATTCCGATCAGAAACAGCGGGATATTCAGACTTAAGTTCGTGATCCACAGCGGGATGCCTCCCGGCACGACTCCCTCCGTCCACTCTTTTACCAGGATCGCAATACCGGAAAAGCCTCCGGTTACCATACCGGACATATCGAAAACACTGTTTATGGCAGTTGCCATAAGGGCTGTACCCACAATGATCATCAGATAATCCAGGAAGGCAGCTTTTTTGTTATTTTGGAACATGGCGTTACCTCCGTATTCTGCTTTCTTATTCCTCATCCTCCAATTGCTTGGTAAGATATCTTCCAACGATTTTGGAAAATCCGGTAATATTTCGGATATATGCAAAATCCTTTCCAAAAATCTTCTTCTCCGTCGCCAGATCTTTCTCTTCCCCGGCAAAAACCCCCAGCACGCTCACTCCCTGGCTGCGCAGCTTACGGATCTGGGCTGCAGTGTCGGTAATTGCGTACTTCCCATGATACGGTGCCGGATTCTTTGCATTGGGACGATTGACAATAACATCGTAAGGACGTCCATCACTGAGAATGATCAGAATCTTTTTCTCTTCCTCCCGGTTCAGCAGACCGTATCCTGCTGCCCGGATGGCAAGTCCGTCACGGTTGTTGGATGATGTTACATAGTTAAATATATTTTCATTTGCACTTCTTGGGTCGTCATATTCTCTGAAGCGGTGGAGAATGGTATAATCCCAGAAAGTGCAGTAGCTCATCACTCTGTGGGGCAGCTCTGCATTGCTAAGTGCCTCGCTGATAATGTATGCCTGCAGCGCTACCTCTCCCTGGCGGCTCATCTGGGAACCACTGGCATCAATCAGCACATCTACCACAAAATCAGAAGAATCTCCCTTCAATTCCCGCTTAAAAACCTGTGCATCACTGCTTCTTCCAAGCCTCCACAGCCTTGATGGAACAATCATTCCTCTATCTGAAAGAATCTCCTGATTTTCACTTTTGATGACCAGTGACTTTTTCAGCATTTCTGTGAGAAGGGAGATATTCCGCTTCACAATACGGTGTTTGTCATGATAAAGCCAGATATTCTTATTTTTCAACCTTTTTGCATATTCATACTGGTAATTTCGTTTTACCGGACTTTTCAGAATTCCCTCAGTAAAATACAGGCTGCAGTCGCTGTGGATGTCACGGCACATCAGCTGGTTTATCCGCTTCTCTTCCAGCTCGCTCAGATACGTTTTTCCAAAATTCAGTTCCACATAGGTGTAGGCTTTTTCCAAAGCCTCCGGCGGCAGAACTGTAATTTTCTGTTTCGACTGCCGTTCCTCTTCCATCTCCCGGGTGACATCCGCATTCTCCATACCCGCCACATTGGAGGTAAGCTGCTCCATATAGCTTTCCAGTGCGTCCTCATACATTTCTTCGGAAAGATAGTCGTGCCAGTCAAACTCCGTCAGATCCTCCATAGTGACAGCAAGCACCTGCTCAAGGGTTGCCTTTTTGGAAAAATCGGGTTCAGCAACTTCATTGTATACCGTGTCTATGATGCGGATTAAAGACATTGTATCCGTAACCTCTGCTGCACTGGAAATTAAATCAATATAGTGATAGATTCCTTTGTATTTTCTATTCTTTTGTTTGTTTTCTGTTATATTTGTTATAGTTTCATTTGATGTATCCGTATTTCCTGCTATTCTTCCATTCGATACATCCGCATTTCCTGTTATTGTTCCATTTGATACATCCGCATTTTCCACACTATCCGCCGATTTTTTCTCACTTCTGGAATCATCCTGCGGATTCTTCTTTTTCAAAGAAGTATTTCCACCTCTGTCAATCCGCCTTCTCAGCAGGTTCACTCTCAGATAGCCCAGTTTATCTGCTGCCGACGGCATAGTCTCATATTCCTGATCCAGTATGTCCTCGCAGGCTTTCCTCTGCATCTCCCAGATTCCAGGGCGCTGTTCACAGATCCGTTCTCCGATGGCTTCTTCAATACAGAGCTGTGAAACAAAGGTAAGCGCAGCTTCATCCGCGCCCATGAAGATTTTTTTCACCAGATACATTCCCAGAAAATCTTTATCGAAGAATTTCGCCAATGCGCCCTGCTTAATTCCATCATACAATGCAATATCCTTTGACCTGAGGAACAGGGAAACATCCGGCTTCATCTGCTGGGTGTAGTCCCCACTGATGGTCCAGAGCAGATTTCGGATACGGTTTTCCAGCTCTAATTGATAATCCTGGAGATTCAGTTCTTCACAGTTATCCTCTCTTGCCTGAAAATTTTCGCTTTTCTCCGCTACAGGTACTTCCATTGAAACTTTTTCTGATTTCTTATCCCCAGCTGCAATTTTAATTTTTTCTTTCCCAATAGCTGATTTCTTCAAAAATTCCTCTGCATCTTCAAGATCAACCAATTTGGCAGAAATTTTTAAAGATTCGTTTTCTTTATTCTCCATAAACATCTTCCCGTGTCCAGCCCTGTGGAATTCTGGTTCGCACCACATCCTCCACAATTTCCTTCTCAAACACATCAAATGTTTTATTCACAATGCCCATGCGTACCGCCTGCCATGGGGAAAGCCCGGTACGCACGATCTTCATGGCAGCAAGCAGGCCGCGAAGATCCAGAGGCTTTGTGGAAATTTCACTATTCATGGATTTCTGCTGCAGATCCAGAAATACTCCCATAAACTGCTCCACAGCCTCTTTCTTTGCATCCGGGAACATCCTGTTGAAAATAAAACCAAGCGTTTCCTCATTCTGCGCCGGCATGTCGATCACCAGGAAACGGGAAACCAGAGCCTCATTCAGTTCCTTTGTTCCGGCATACCCGTAATTCATGGTTCCAATAAATCTTGCCGCCGGGTGAAGATCTATTTTGTCATATCCTGGCACATCAATGGACCGGCGGTAATCCAATGTGGCATGAAGTACAGAAACCGCATCATTCTTCGCCATATTGATCTCATCCAGAATACCGAATCCGCCTTCCTCTGCACACTGGTAAATGCTTCCCTTACGCAGCTTCACCTGATTATCCACAAAAGTATCTGTTCCAATCAGGTCACCGCTGTTTGTATTCACATGGAAGGACACGTTATACACCGGTCTTCCGAAAATATATGCCAGATTCTCTGCCAGCACATTCTTTCCCGTAGCCTTCGGTCCTGCCAGAAGCAGATTCTCCTGCTCCAATACCGCTGCCATGGCCATCTCCAATGTTTCCTTCCCATAAAATGGCAGCGCCGGCTTTATCCGTCTGTGCTTCGCTTCCTCTGAAACACCATATTCCTGTCGAAACTCTTCCGCCGCCTTAATAAGCGCCGCACTGACGCCTTGTTCCTCTAAAAAATCAAATTCACTCATCTTTTTCCCGCTTTCACTTTACCTCTTTAATAGAAAAGAGGACTGCGGCTGCAGTCCTCCTGATCACTTTACGGCTCAAACACCAGATCTCCATAAGATGGCATCGGCCACATATCTTTATCCACTAACATTTCCAGTTCGTCAACCGGCTCTCTTAATTTCTCCATTGCCGGAACCAGTTTCTCTCTGCAGAACACTGCCCTGTCACGTCCTTCCGGATGCGTCTCGATCTGATCTACCAGCTTGCTCAGCTTATTCATGGTACTGTTCACTTCTTTCAGAAGCTTGCTTGCTTTCTTCAGAAGATCCATCTGAACGCTCACGTCAATTGGTCCAACTGCCTTCACCTGATTGATGGACTCTGCCAGTACAGTTGTATACTTGATAACTGCCGGAATGATCTGCTTGGTTGCCATGTCCACCATGGTTTTCGCTTCGATGTTAATTGCTTTCGCATAAATCTCATACTGGATCTCCGCTCTGGACTCCAGCTCAGTCTTTGTAAATACTCCAAATTCTCCGAACAGTTCTACAGCCTTATCTGTAGTAAGTGCCGGAATGGCATCTACCATAGATGGCAGAACAGGAAGTCCGCGGCGGCGTGCCTCTTTTTCCCATTCAGGAGCATAGCCATTGCCGTTAAATACGATTCTCTGATGCTGGGTAGCATATTCCTTGATCAGATCATGGACTGCCAGATCAAAGTCTTCTGCGCTCTCCAGAACATCGCAGGCTTCCTTAAACGCCTCAGCAGTAATGGTATTCAGCACCACATTGCATGCGGAAATGGAATCCTTGGAACCAACCATACGAAACTCGAATTTATTGCCGGTAAAAGCAAAGGGTGAAGTACGGTTACGGTCTGTAGCATCCTTCATGAAATCCGGAAGCGTCTTAACGCCTGTATCCATTTTCTCCCCGGTCTTACTTCTTGTAGCAGTACCAGTGCTGATCAGCTGCTCCAGCACATCCTCAAGCTGCTCTCCAAGGAAAACCGAAATAACAGCTGGCGGAGCCTCATGACCGCCAAGGCGCTGGTCATTTCCAACATCTGCAGCGGACTCACGAAGAAGATCTGCATGCTTGTCAACTGCTTTCAGGATACAGGTCAGAACCAGAAGGAACTGAATGTTCTCATGTGGTGTCTTACCCGGCTCCAGAAGATTGATTCCGTCATCAGTAGTCAGGGACCAGTTATTGTGCTTACCGGAACCATTCAAGCCTGCAAAAGGTTTCTCGTGAAGCAGACAGCGCATGCCGTGACGACTTGCCACCTTTTTCAGGATACGCATCATGATCTGGTTGTGATCTGCTGCAATATTAACAGGTGCATAGATCGGCGCAAGCTCATGCTGTGCCGGTGCAACCTCATTGTGCTGGGTCTTGGCTGTAACTCCCAGCTTCCAGCACTCTTCATTTACTTCTTTCATATATGCGGAAACTCTCTGACGGATGGTTCCGAAATAATGGTCATCCATCTCCTGTCCTTTCGGAGGCATGGCTCCGAAAAGAGTGCGTCCGGTGTAAACCAGATCCTTTCTCTGCATATATTTCTCTTTATCAACAAGGAAATACTCCTGCTCTGCACCAACAGATGGTGTCACCCGTTTGGAGGTCGTATTTCCGAAAAGTCTGAGAAGTCTTAACGCCTGTGTATTGATGGCTTCCATAGAACGAAGAAGCGGTGTCTTCTGATCCAGCGCTTCTCCTGTATAGGAACAGAAAGCGGTAGGAATGCATAAGGTTCCACCTGCTGCATCATGTCTTACAAAAGCCGGTGAGGTACAATCCCATGTTGTATAGCCTCTTGCCTCAAAGGTGGCACGAAGTCCGCCAGATGGAAAAGAAGATGCATCCGGCTCTCCCTTGATCAGCTCTTTACCAGAAAAGCTCTGAAGGACTTTTCCATTCTCCATAGGTGCGGTGATAAATGCATCGTGCTTCTCTGCAGTTACGCCTGTAAGGGGCTGAAACCAGTGACTATAATGAGTGGCACCCTTCTCGATGGCCCATTCCTTCATCTCGTGGGCAACCACATCTGCAACCTCCATGGAAAGCTCCTTGCCCTCTTCAATGGTTTTCTTCAGCTCTTTGTAAACCTTCTTCGGCAGACGGTCCTGCATGACGGAATCATTGAATACATCACATCCGAATAATTCCTTCACATTAACATAATCTCCCATTGTTCCTCTCCTCTCGTTCATCTCGCTGCTTATTTCCCCAGGCTGCCATTTATCTGCGGTACCTTCTCTCCATAAACAACGATTCATCACACATTACTGGTTCTTATTTTTTCACATGTAAGCACTCAATGCTTTCACAGATGCAAGGCAAAAAACGCGCAAAATTCTCTCTGGTGATACCAGCCGGTCTCACCCTGTTTACTTGTCGCTCTTCAGGCAAAGGTTCAGTGCCTGCTGCAGATTCTCAATCTCTACCAGCCTTGGGCTTCCGCCGTATTCTCCGTCCAGCGTCCATGCTACTTCTTCCTCTGCTTCAACTGTAAGCTTCCGTGCCTTGAAAGAATAGATCAGGTCAGAATTATCCTCCATGTTGAGAAGATTCCGGACAATCTCCTGCATTTCCAGCGGGTTCTTAGGCTGTACAATCAAAGTGACCTCAAAAAGGCCGTCGTTCATATCCACATCCTTGGTCAGGTTCTTAAATCCGCCCACAGATCTGGAATTGGTGACCATGCCGTAGATAAAATTATCTTCGATCACACCATTCTCTGTTGTCACTTTCATATGGTAAGCCTTGATATCCAGAAGTCTCTTGGCACCTTCCAGGACATAAGCAAGATGGCCCAAAATGTTCTTCAGGTCCTGACTTGTCTCATACGACACATCTGTAAAAAGACCAAAAGCAGCTACATAGGCAAAAGTCTGGCTGTTAAATCTGCCTACGTCGCATCTGTAAATCTCTTCCTTCATGATCATAGATGCCGCATCCAGCATATTTTTCGGCATAAAAAGGCTGTTGGCAAAGTCGTTGGTGCTTCCTGCCGGTATGTATCCGACCGGAACCTTGCTTCCCACCTCGGTAATTCCTGTAACCACTTCATCCAGCGTGCCGTCACCGCCGCTGCAGACGATCAGATCCACCTTGTCTGCATATTTCTTCACCTGTTCATAGGCATCCTTCGGGGCCTGAGTTGCGCGGATGATCACCTCATAACCGCCTTTATTAAAGATATCTACTATATCCATCAGCGATGTCTTGATCTTGCCCTTCCCTGCTTTGGGATTAAAAATAAATACCAGTTTTTTCTCCAACTTCATTCCTCTTTTTCATTACCATTTATTTTACACATAAAATCAATTCACATATGATACTATAAAAAAAAGAGAGCAAAATGTCAACGCTTTTGCCCTCTTTTATAGTCTTTTTAGAATGAAAACAAGCTAAATTTTTTTGGTCTGTTCTGCTTATTTTTGGAAAAACTGAAGCATTTCTGTTCCATTTTTTATATTCTTCCTGCTTAAGCCTCACGCACAGCGTCTTTCATAGACTTTACATAATCCTTTACATATGGGACGCAGTTTTCTCCATGTGCGGCACAAATTTTCACAATGGCGGAGCCTACAATCGCACCGTCGGACTGGGCAGCCATTTTCTTTGCCTGCTCCGGGGTGGAGATGCCGAAGCCTACTGCACAGGGAATGTCCTTTGCAGCTTTTACCAGCTTCACCATCGCTCCGATATCGGTGGTGATCTGGGTTCTGGTTCCGGTTACGCCAAGGGAGGAAACGCAGTATACGAAGCCATTTGCCTCTTTTGCAATCCGGGTGATCCGGTCGTGGGATGTGGGGGCGATCAGGGAAATCAGCTCCAGACCATACTGTTTGCAGACCACATCGAACTCCTCTTTTTCCTCAAAAGGTACATCAGGAAGAATCAGTCCATCCATTCCGATTTCTGCTGCTTTCCTGATGAAACGCTCTGTTCCATAGGAAAAAACAACGTTTGCGTAAGTCATAAATACCATTGGGATACTGGTTTTTTTACGGATTTTTACCACCATGTCAAAGATCTTGTCTGTGGTTACTCCGCCGCTCAGTGCACGCACATTGGCTTCCTGGATCACAGGACCTTCTGCTGTCGGGTCGGAAAACGGGATTCCAAGCTCAATAAGTTCTGCACCTGCTTCCTCCATTGCATAGACAAGCTGCTCAGTGATCTCCAGAGATGGATCTCCGCAGGTGATAAATGGGATAAATGCTTTTCCTTTTGCAAATGCTTCTGAAATTCGGTTACTCATGGATATCCTCCCCTCTGTATCTTGCAATTGCTGCACAGTCTTTGTCACCCCTGCCGGAAATGGTAATGACTACGCACTGATTCTTGCCCATCTGCGGCACGATTTTTCTTGCATAGGCAACAGCGTGGGCGCTTTCAATGGCAGGAATGATTCCTTCTGTTTTGGAAAGATATTCAAAGGCTTCTACTGCTTCTTCATCTGTTACAGGTACATACTGGGCACGGCCAGTGTCGTAAAGGTGGGCATGCTCCGGTCCGATTCCCGGATAATCCAGTCCTGCGGAAATAGAGTAAACCGGCGCGATCTGTCCGTACTCGTCCTGGCAGAAATAGGATTTCATTCCATGGAAGATTCCAAGTCTGCCAGTGGCAATGGTGGCTGCGGTCTCTGCAGTGTTTACGCCGCGGCCTGCTGCCTCGCAGCCGATCAGCTGTACATCTTTGTCTTCAATAAAGTGGTAAAAGGTTCCGATGGCATTGGAGCCGCCGCCTACACAGGCAAGGACTGCATCTGGAAGCCTGCCTTCTTTTTCCAGCATCTGTTCCTTGATTTCTTTGGAGATAACTGCCTGGAAATCGCGGACAATGGTTGGGAAAGGGTGAGGGCCCATAACGGAGCCCAGTACATAATGGGTATCTGCTATACGGTTGGTCCATTCACGCATGGTCTCGGATACGGCATCTTTCAGGGTGGCAGTTCCGGAGGTTACAGGATGAACTTTTGCTCCAAGGAGACGCATCTTATATACATTTAATGCCTGGCGCTCGGTATCTTCTTTTCCCATGAATACCTCGCATTCCATTCCCATAAGGGCTGCTGCTGTGGCTGTGGCTACACCGTGCTGTCCGGCTCCAGTTTCCGCGATGACACGGGTTTTGCCCATTTTTTTTGCAAGAAGCACCTGACCTAAGACGTTGTTGATCTTGTGGGCGCCGGTGTGGTTTAAGTCTTCTCTTTTTAGATAAACCTTTGCGCCGCCAAGGTCTTCGGTCATGTGAGCTGCGTAGTAGAGGCGGGATGGTCTTCCTGCATATTCATTTAAAAGTTCTGTAAGCTCCCGGTTGAATTCCGGGTCGTCTTTATAGTGGTTGTAGGCTTCTTCCAGTTCGATCACCGCGTTCATCAGAGTTTCGGGGATATACTGGCCGCCGTGGATTCCAAATCTTCCGTTTGACATAGTGTTGGTTCCTTTCGTTTCGCTGTTTTGTATATGAATTACTTTTTTCACTCTAAATCTGCTTCTCGCTCTTTTCTGTATGCTTCCAGTGTATTAATCTGCTTCAGCATACGGGCAATCTGCTGTATTTTCGCCCGGTCTTTTCTTCCATCGGTTTCCAGGCTGCTGCTCAGGTCTACAGCCCATGGGTGTAAGGTTCCGATGGCGCTGCGGAGGTTTTCGGGACCGATTCCTCCGGCAAGGAAGAATGGGCGGCGGACTGGGGGAACCAGGGTCCAGTCAAAAGGTTCGCCTGTTCCTCCTGCGCCCTGGTCTAAGAGGATGTAGTCGGCAGGGCTTCGAAGGGCCCGCTGTACATCTTCGGGTGTTTTTATGAAAAAGGCCTTGATTACAGGCTTTCCGGTCATATTCTGGATTTTTTCGATATAGTCTTCGTCTTCATCCCCGTGAAGCTGGGCTGCCCATAGGGTGCCATCTCTTAATAAGGAAATGGGGAGTTCCGGGGCAGCGTTTACGAATACACCTACGGGAAGGATTTCCTTGTCCAGTCCCTTAACCAGGACTTTGACCCGTTCTGCCGTAAGGCTTCGTCTTCTTCCTGGAACTTCAATTATGAATCCCGCAAAATCCGGTTTTGCTCCATTTACAGCTTCAATATCCTCTTTGCAGGTCAGACCGCAAATTTTTAATTTTGCCATACTGTTTCATTCCTTTTCTTTAATTTTTTATTTTCCAACTATTTTATCAGCACATTGTACATCTTAGATTGCCAGAGCGTGTTTGAAAAAGGCTTTCTGCAAGATGTGCGTCACAATTTGTGGGAGATTTTGCCCGGATGAGGACGCCGTAGTTGGCTACGGAAACCGAATTCGGGTGAAATATACCGCAAAGTGGGACGTGCATGGAATATCACTTATCACCATGAGTCAGCTCAGACAATCCCTGCATTTAATGCCCCAAGTGCCGTTTTTTTGTCAGGGCTGCGCATTAAGGTCTCCCCGATCAGGACTGCATCTACTTGGTTTTCATATAATATACGGATATCCTCCGCTGTCTTAATACCACTTTCGGAAACAAACACCGTATCAGCCGGTGCCATGTTCCGCAGTCTGATACTGTTTCCCATATCAACGGTAAAATCATGGAGATTCCGGTTGTTCACTCCCACGATTTTGACTCCAAGATTCAAAGCCCGGTCCACTTCCCACTGATCATGAGCTTCTACCAGAGCATCCAGCCCCAGCTCCTGTGCCAGTTCCCCAAATGCTTTTAACTGGCTGTTATCAAGAATCGCACAGATCAGAAGTACAGCGGAAGCCCCAAAAGCTTTTGCCTGGTAGATCATGTACTCATCTACTGTAAAATCCTTTCGAAGCACCGGAATATTCACTGCCTGGGAAATTTCCTGCAAATACCTGTCTGCGCCCTGGAAATAAAAGGGCTCTGTGAGACAGGAGATTGCAGAAGCACCGGCCTGCTCATATTCCTTTGCAATGTCCAGATAAGGAAAATCTGGTGCGATCAATCCTTTTGAAGGAGATGCTTTTTTTACTTCACAGATGTAAGACATTCCCGGCTTTTTTAATGCCTCCAGAAAAGAGATTTTTTCCTCGGCATGTTTCGCCAGATTGGAATTCTGCTGTGAGATAAGTTCCCTTAATGGGAATTTAAATTTTTCCTCCGCAATACGCTCTTTTGTGCGCGCTGATATCTCATTTAAAATACTCATTCTATCTCCTGAAAAACTCTCTGTGATGTCATTTTGGTTATTATTTGTGTTTACTCATTACTCCTGGTTGCTCTTTTCTATAAACTCTTCCAGTTTCTTCAGGGCAGCCCCACTGTCGATCAGCTGCTCTGCCATCTTCACACCTGCTTCAATGGAAGCTGCTTTGCCTGCAATATAAAGTGCGGCACCAGCATTCAGACAAACTGCATGACGTTTCGCACCTGTCTCTTTGCCTTCCATAATTGCTTTTGTGATTTCGGCATTCTCCTGTGGAGTTCCTCCCTGAAGCTCCTCTTTTGTGCAGCGCTCATAACCAAACTGCTCCGGAGTGAGTACATAGGATGTAAATTTGCCATCTTTGATCTCGCATACAGAAGTCGGTGCACTCATGGAAATTTCATCCAGACTGTCCTGTCCGAAGACAACCATTCCTCTTGTTACTCCCAGATTTGCCATGACCTGCGCAAGAGGCTCAACAAGGGCTTCATCATAAACACCCATCAACTCCATATTTGCGCCAGCCGGGTTGCTTAACGGTCCAAGAATATTAAATACAGTACGGATTCCCAGCTCTTTACGGATTGGAGCCACATACTTCATTGCAATGTGATAATTCTGGGCAAACAGGAAGCAGATTCCGATTTTTTCCAGAAGTTCCTGGCTTTTTTCCGGTGGAATTGTGATCTTAACGCCCAGAGCTTCCAGCACATCTGCAGCTCCGGATTTTGAAGAAGCAGCTCTGTTTCCATGCTTTGCTACCGGTACGCCTCCTGCTGCGATCACAAGGGAGGCAGTGGTGGAAATGTTAAAGGAATTGGAGCCGTCTCCACCAGTACCTACGATTTCCAGTACATCCATGTCATGAAGCAGCTTGATGCAGTGTGCTCTCATGCCTGCCGCGGAAGCGGTAATCTCATCAATAGTTTCCCCTTTCAACGCCAGAGCAGTCAGATAGGCTGACATCTGTACCGGAGTAGCTTTTCCGCTCATAATCTCGTCCATTACCTCTTCTGCTTCCAGATAGGTTAAGTTCTGTTTCTTCGATAATTTGATAATACTTTCTCTGATCATTTTTTCTGCTCCTCTCTGATGTTGTCCTTTATAAATTGTCAAATCTGACTTGCGCTTCCAGAGCGTGTTTGAAAAATCATTCCCGCAATCTGCACGCCCCACTTTGTGGGAGATTTTGCAGAAAGC
>ERZ1673736.1062-NODE-1062-length-38768-cov-22.164441_pt1 | contig 38768 bp, 37 predicted proteins | sample MGYA00580212_ERZ1673736 | MGnify/ENA primary metagenome ERZ1673736 (study PRJEB41218, sample SAMN15661752) | gut metagenome | host: Homo sapiens | place: Canada: London | collected 2015-08-20/2019-03-30 | study: EMG produced TPA metagenomics assembly of...
AAGAATCTCTATGCCTATTTCTTTTTTACTTTACCCCCAAGTAAAGTGTACAACCGTTTTTTTGCAAATGAGTTGCTATTTTTTTAAAAATAGCATATACTGTTTATAGATAGAGATCTATCTTCGGGAGAGTTCCTGCCATATAAGTGGAAAATTTTAAACTCGGGAGAGCTCCTGCCATATAAGTGGAGGATTTTAAACTCAGAGGGAGCGTCAGCTCCCTTATTTTCGTATACAGAAAAATGAAAGGAGAGACGGATGGAACAATTTAAACTATATAGTGTGTCTGATACATATGTGGAATGGCTTCGTAAGGATTTTCCAAATGTATATTCCAATAAAATTAATTCCAAAACGCATACAAGAAAATATTTGGGAATCGTTTTACAGATTGGACAATACAATTATTACGTTCCAATGTCTTCTCCTAAAGACTCTGATTATCAAATAGCCGGAACTGTTAAAGTAATAAAGAAGAGTATTGTACCTATTATTCGAATAGTTGTAAAAAATTCTGCTGGTGAAAAAGAGTTAAAAGGCACATTACGAATGAGTCATATGATTCCGGTTCCGGAATCAGAACTTGAATTATACGATTTGGAACATGAAGTAGATGCTACATATAGAGATCTTGTGTTTAAAGAATCGAAATAGTGTATTTTTAAAAGTGAGTGTGTTAGAATGACTATAAGATGATAAACAGAGGCTGGAAGGGGGAAAACAGTATGGTAGAAGAGTTAAAACGTATGGTTGGAATGGACGAAACAATCTTATATGAAGGGAAACCAGACAAGAAGTGTTTTATATTTGAAAGCATATTTAATCCACTATTGCCAGCTGCCATTATTTGGGCAATCTTTGATGCAGGCTTTTTGGGAATGGCAATAGGGAGTATGAACTTTATAATGATACCATTTTTCTTGTTCCATTTAATGCCAGTGTGGATTTATCTGGCAGGAGTGATTTTTGCATTCAGAAGGTACAAAAATACATATTATATTGTAACAGATCATGGGGTGTACATATCGAGCGGTATTTTTGTAATGAATCTGGCAGCGAAGACCTTTGCCGAATTGTCCCGCGTCAATTTGCACAGGGGTATTTTTGATCAGATGTTTCATGTGGGAGACGTGCAGTTAACCACAGACCAGTTCACACGCAAAGGCGTGCCTGTAGCAATGGGAATTAACAGTATTTCAGATTATGCAGAGGTATTCCAGCTGGTAAAAAAACTTCAAACAGATATTTATGCTGACGTCATGTATCCAAATGATTTAAGGCCAAAAGAAAATCATGGATACAGAACAAAATATCGAGGATAAATCATTCTTAAAAAATTTGCATATACGCTAGAACGGGTCCTCTGCACCAAGAGAGTGTAGAGGACCTGTTTTATAATATTAAAAATAATATTAAAAAAAGATATTAATATAATATTGAAAATAGAAATAAAATATGATATGCTTATAAAAAGGAGGGAATGAGATGGAACATAATTATTTTAATAATCTGCTGAAAAACAGCAAAACAGCTAAAAAACAGATTGCTCTGTATTTGGATGAAGCTAAAGTAGAGCGTATAGATAAAATTATAAAGATCTTTTCCTCGCTCAGTGATTCGAAAAGCTTTTCAAGAAATACTTTAATTGAAGAGGCAATAGATAAATTTATAGGTGAATCGGAACAATTTTTGTATGATGAACATGGAATTGACGTTGAAAGACTGCTGGAAGAGGAACGGGCCGAAAAATATGATACGGTAGTGTTCTCCTCTTCTGGAAGAGGATTTGAAGAGACATTCTTAGGAGAGAGTGAACCAGCCTGCTGGTATCCGTGTAAAGTGAGCGACAGCAGGGAAGGCAGTCTGAAATATATTGCGGTTTATCGCGGAAGACCGGTGTCAGCAATCACGCATTATGCAAAAATTAAAGAATTCAAGTATGATTCAGAAAAGAAATGCAAGGTATGCTATTTTGATGGAGATCCAATCGAACTGCCGACAAAAATCAGGCTGGGAAATAAAGACAGCTGCTTTTTCATTGGTACAAAATATACTTCGCTTGAAAGCCTGTTAAATGCTTCCCAGGCAGACGAGGTTGCTTTTGGATAATATAATATAAATAGATAAGGACAAGCTAATACAGCCAGCGCTCCCCGGAACTTCGGTTCCGGGGAGTTTTTGTATTAGGAAAACCACGCGATAGTCGCGTGGTTCTATAGAAGCTTTAGCGATGTAATCAGACATAAAAACTCCTAATGTGTATAATAAAAACGTGACCAGCCAGTTACGTAAATAAAAAACACATTAGGAGGACTATATTATGTCAGAACACAATACAGACATGAAAAGCTTAGCACATACAAAAGTACAGTTTACAAGGGACTACACAGAGTGGTATTAACCTCCAAAGGTGTGGAACAACAGACCTATCGGAACTGTATGGGACTTCTAAAGCTTGCCGAGAAATACTCGGATGCATTGCTTGAAGCTGCCTGTAAAAAGGCGTTATCCTATACAGCATCACCCAGTTACAAGAGTATTAAAAACATCCTCGTAACTGGTTCTGTAAAGCTGGAATCAGAAACAACTGAATCCCAGCCCCCACATAAAGCACACGGCATTACAAGAGGTGCCGATTACTATCGGAGGTAAACCCATATGACAAATCAGAGTACGATAGATAAATTAATCGAAATGCGCCTGACTGCTATGGCAGATGCATTTCGCAACCAGCTTGATGATCCAAAGCTTAAGGAGATTCCTTTTGAGGATCAGTTCGGTATGCTGGTAGATATCGAATACAGCAGCCGCAAAAACAACCGTCTGAAAAGGCTGATCAAGAATGCCGGATTCGACCAGCCGGAAGCAAGTATCATAGATATCAACTACACTTCCGGACGCAGGCTGAACAAGGAGATGATCCACAGACTTGCTACCTGCGAGTATATATTTGAACACCGGAACCTTTTTATTACCGGCGCTACAGGCTGTGGTAAAACTTACATGGCCTGTGCCTTTGGCATGGAGGCATGCAAGCGGTATTACAACACCAAATATATTCGCCTACCTGATCTGCTTATAGACTTAGAGATAGCACGAACGGATGGCAACTACAAAAAAGTCATGGCTAAGTATGCTAATCCTGTTGTTCTGATTCTGGATGAATGACTTCTTTTGAAACCAACGGATTCAGAACAAAGGGATATCTTCGAATTACTCCACCGGAGACGCAAGAAATCATCCACGATTTTCTGCTCCCAGTATGCATTCGAGGAGTGGTATGACCAACTTGGTGGTGATGATAGTCCTTTGGCAGATGCAATCATCGACCGCATCGCTCATGACAGCTATCGCATCAACATCACCAGCATTGATGCCGAACATGACATCTCAATGCGCGAGGTATATGGCTTAGACAAAACATTACGCGAGTAAACTCGCATAAGATGATTTCCACTTCCCGGACATCTGCTTTCCAGATTTCCGGAAGTGCGATTTCATCGCACAAGAATATTCAAGAAGCTCTTTGATCAGAACGAGATGGCAGAGCTGATCGAAAAATGACGACATCAGACGGCTACTGTCACCTATGCCAAGAGTACAGGAAAGACCATCAGCCCGCCAAAGCTTTATGACCTGACCACTCTGCAGAGAGAGGCCAACTGTTACTACGGATATACAGCCCAGAAAACCATGGAGTATACCCAGAGCCTTTACGAGAAAAAACTGGTGACTTATCCGAGAACGGACAGCCAGTTCCTGACAGAGGATATGGCAGATACTGCAGAGCATATGCTTGATGAGGAAGACAGCTGCTTCATCATGGAATACTTTGAAGGCAAGGGAGAAGGGAAATTTCTGGATGCACTCTGTGTCCGTTATGGACTTTCCAAAAAGCAGGCCAATACAAGAATGCACAAAAATCGTAGGTTTGCTCCGAGAATTATTTTAAAAAGACAAAAAAGTTTCAAAAAAGTGGAAATGCAGTCAAAAAAATGTGACCACAGATTATATAGAGGGTTCAAGAACCTGGCAAGGATTCCGGAGGCATCGTAGTGTGGATGCGAGGGCTTCCAGTTCTAGGAACAATAACTGAGAAATAGGTACATAAAATGGAAAAATTAATTAGCCGAAAAGAGGCTGCAAAAATATTGGGAATCAGTGTTACAGCATTGGATCAGGCACGTAGCTGTGATCATATTACCTGCGTGCAGTATGTAGAGAATGGTTGTGTGTATTTTACAGAGAGAGCATTACAGGAATACGTTGCTCGCTGCACCCATCGTGCAAGACCTTTGGATAATAACCCAACCTACAGAAAGAGAAGAGTATAGAAATCGGCAACATGGATAGAACTCCCGGCACATGTATCTTGGATAGTCTAACACCAATGTTGCTCTGCTTAAGTATCGCAGCGAGGAGGAGAGATGCGTTTTGCTATCCGCAGATTTCCTGGAAAAAAGCAGAAGATGAAATTTATCAGTGAAACTAGTATTACTTCACTGATAAATTTCGTCAACAGAATGATTTGAACGATGAGAAGATGGTGAAGTTCCTCCATCCATTTTTAACCAAGATGACAGGAGCGTAGTCTTGAGGCTATTTAAGCACTATTTGCTTGACAGAAATAAGAGGAATTGGTATATTTTGAATAATTTATAACTAAAAGGTGGTATACTGTGAAAGAAAATTTGAATAAAAGGGACGATGTGAGCTATTTACAGACAGTTGGCCGTGCACTATCTATTTTAGAAATGTTTGGACAAGAGAATACACTATCTCTGCCTGTTATTGCTAACCGGCTAGGAGTGGGAAAAACAATTGCTTATCGGTTAGTACATACTTTGACAGCAGAGGGATTTTTGATGCAGGATCCTCATACGAAATTGTACTCTTTGGGGGAACAGGTGCTTCTGTTGGGCTTTTGCACAGTACAGAGACAGGATGTTAAGCGTATTGCTCATGATTTCCTTTGGAATTTCCATGAGCGCACCAAGATCAGCACTTATCTTACTATTCCGTGTGGGAATCAGAGTTTGTGTGTGGATCGTGTGGTTTCAGACAATACTGGACGCTTGAGTTCTGTATTTGTGGGTGGAGTATATCCGCTGTTTCGCGGGGCAAGCAATCGAGTATTACTGGCATTTGCTTCGCCCCAATTTCAAAGCAGCTATCTGAGCAACCTAGAGTTGGAAGAAAATGAGAAAACTCAGCTGAAGGAAGATTTGAAAGGTGCCCGAACTCGTGGATATGATATTACGCATAACAGACTGACAGAGGGACTGTTTGCCATTGGATTTCCTATCTATAACTCAGCTAACCAGCTAGTAGCTGGTCTGAGTGTGGGAGGAGTAGATGATTCGGAACGACCAGACGCTGTGGAGCAATGTATTCAGCAGGGGCGTCAGCTGGCTGTTGAGATCAATAATCAAATGGGTTCAAACTATTACAGTAGAATATATGATTGATTTGTTGCATGCACAAAGGTGGATGATAACGGAAAGAATCTGGACAAAGAAATGCTCTTCTGTCTGGATTCTTTTTTATTGTCAAAAAGTATAAAATTAAAACAAAATTTCAAGAATATCGTGTATTATATTGACAAAACTCTGATAAAATGCTAATATAACAACATAATTCCTATGAAAGTAATAATATTCCTATAATAGGAATATTGAGCGGATGAACGATAGAAAGGAGAGTGAGAATCATGAAGTACAAAGGTGCAGCAATTCAATATGACTGCCGTTTTATGGACAAAGAAAAAAATTTGACTGCTCTGACGAACTTGGTGCGTCAGGCGGTCGATCAGGGGGCGAAGCTCATTGTCCTGCCAGAAATGTGTGCCACGGGATACTATTTTGAAAGTATGGAACAGGCGGCCGAGATGGCAGAGTCAGTAGTAAATGGGCAAACGGTAGGATTATTGGAGAATTTAGCAAAGGAGTTAGATTGCTATTTAGTTGCAGGACTTCCAGAGTTGGATGGAGAGAGATTGTACAATTCAGCGGTTTTTATAGGACCAGATGGGCTGATTGGCCGACATCGAAAAATGCACCATTATGTTCCTGATAGCACATGGTCTAAAACGGGAGATGAACCGGTAAAGGTGTTCGATACCCCTATTGGGAACATAGGCATACAGATTTGTATGGATCTAAGTTATCCGGAAGGACCTAGGTTAAGTCGGCTTATGGGAGCACAGGTTTTGTGTTCACCTATGAACTGGAACGAGCCATCGATTCCTTCAGCTATCTGGCTGACACGTGCTAAGGAAAACGGTATGTATGTTATTGCTTCTAATCGACACGGAAAAGAAAAAGGATTTGATTTTTGCGGCGGAAGCGGGATTATTGATCCAGAGGGCAGAGTAGTGGCGTGTCATCCTTATGGGGACGGAATTGCTATGGCTGAGATTGATTTAGAGATGAAGCCGGATCGAAGCGATATTCCTTTACGTCGCCCGAAACTTTACCGTGAACTTCAGTTACAGCGTTATCCATGGTGTCAGAGCCAGTATTACCAAGCATATGCTACGGAGCCATTGCTTGAGGGAAAGCAATTTTCAACAGCGGTATGCAGCATGAAACCGGAGAATCGGGAAGGAGGTTTTATGGCTGTAAAGCAAGCTATCAGTCAAGCTGGGAAGCAAGGGGATCGCTTGTTGGTTCTGCCTGAATTGGTGCTTGGAGGTGTGCCTGATGATTTGCAGCAAGTACAGTGCATGGCCATTCGACAGGATGATCTTGTGTGGAAAGAGCTATCTTCTCTAGTCATGGAGAATCATGTGGATGTGATTCTGGGCTTTGTATTAGAAGAAAACGGGAAGTTATGGAATGCAGCAGCATGCTTGTGCGAAGATGGTTCTCGACATTACTATCGGAAGAGTCATTTGACTGAGAGAGAAGCACAGTGGGCGGAAGCAGGAGACCGTGCCGGACTGGTCATTGATCGCCCTTATGGCAGAATCGGTGTACTGTTAGGCGACGAAATTTTTATTACGGAAGTGCCTCGATTGCTGGCCAATGGCGGATGTGATATTTTAGCTGTTCCAGCGGTGGAAAATCCGTCGTGCCCTCCTGGTATTCCAGAGGTTCAACAGGAGGTGGAACATTATCATCTTGCTAGGGTAAGGGCTAATGAAAATAATACATATGCAGTCTTTGCTGCTCAAAAAGGAGTGAGCGGCATATTTGGTCCAGATATGTTCCCAGTACCGCGGAATGAAGTGGTGCTCAACGAGAGCGGCTTTGCAGATATGACAATGGATACTCGATTTATATTGTCAGATGAAAGTGGATGTCCAGTGATAAACCTGGTTCGAGAAAAGCCAATGCTTGGAACCAGACATACTACATGGTATGACAAGTTGATAGAAGAAACGGATTGTGTGCTTTAAAAGAAGGGAGAGCCATATGAGTGATAAAAAACATGATGTGAATGCTGTGACAACTGAGCCTAACGTGGAAGAGCAGGATTATATTTATACCCCGGTTCCTCAAAATAAGCGGTACGGATGGATTAAGATGTTTTTCGTCTGGTTATGTTGGAATGTAGTAGTAGGAGACCTGGCTACAGGTACAGCGTTGGGATCCAGCATGAAGTTTCGAGATGCTCTCATTGCCCTGACAATCGGTGATATTATACTAGTGGTGGTTATGATTATGACCGTGTATATCGGTTCAAAAACCGGACTGGCAGCAATGTCATTGATTCGGTTTACTGTAGGTCGGATAGGAACTTATATTTTTTCGGCGATTATCTGTGTGACTTCCGTGGGTTGGTTTGCCACCCAGTTGGGCTTCTTTGGGCAGATTTGGTCTCAATATATTCCGATAAGCGTACCGATCCTGGCAGTGTTGGGCGGAATTATGATGGCATCTACAGCGATTAAGGGATTTAAGGGAATGGAGAAGTTAAGCACATTTGCTGCGATTCCATTGCTTCTATTTATTGTTTTGGCATTGGTTAACTGTGTAAGATTGATTGGCGTAGATTCTTTGTTCTCTTATAGACCTGCTGGAAGTCAGATTGGAACCATGGCTGCTGGCGTGACCACAGTTATTGGCAGCTGGGCAGCTGGAATGGCTACCGTTCCCGACTGCGGTCGATTTGCAAAGACGGATATTGTAAAGATCTCTATCGTTTGGATCGCTGGCCTTTTCTTTGGTCATTTCCTGCTTCCGATTGCTGGTATTGCAGCTGCTCTGCATCTGGAAACATGGGATTTCGGAGTAGTATCCGATTACATCGGCGTATTGGCCACTGGTTCAGGAATCATTGGTGCTGTGCTTATTACTTTAGCTGCATGGACAACTAACCAGCAGAACCTGTACTCCGCATCTAATGCGACATGCAACATTATTGAAGTGAAGAAAAAGAGCACTGTAACTATTGTTCTGGGCGCTATCGGAATTGCTTTAGGTTTCTGTGGTGTGGTGGATTACTTTGTGCCGTATATGACATGGCTTGGTATTGTAATCCCGCCAATGGCTGCAGTTATGGTGGCTGATTATTTGGTACTGCCTTTGTTTGGAGTAAAACATAATTATAATTATAATGACATTTCGTACGACAAACTTCCACTTATCAAGTGGCCTTCCGTTCTGGCTTGGGGATGCGGTGTAGCAGTTGCTATTTTCTCTCCGGGCATTCAGGCTATTAATGGTATGGTGGCTACGGTTGTGCTGCATGTGGTGTTTAATCTGGTGGCAAATAAGAAGAATTAAGGGTGGAAGCATCTTGATGCAGAATATAGAAAGGAAGAAGGTTATGGAACATATGGGAATGAAATTGACAGAAGAACATGTCCGCTGGGCGGCTCTTGGCGGCTCCATTCTTGGCGGTGGTGGAGGCGGTTCGGCAAAGACTGGAGCTGAGTTCGGAGATCTGGCTGTGCGGTTCAGCCAGCTGGAATTAACCCCGTTGGATCAGATTGATCCGGAAACCGTGGTTGTCACAGCCTCTATGGTGGGAGCGCCTGCCGCACAGGAGAAGTTTGTCTCCCCGGCAGATATGATGCGCTGCGTGGAGCTCTTTATTCAAAGCACGGGTATTCGTCCAGGAGGTATCGTTACTAATGAGAACGGAGGCGGTTCTACGTTCAATGGCTGGCTAGAGGCATCCATGCTGGGAATCCCTCTGATAGACGCTCCCTGCAACGGCCGTGCTCATCCTACGGGAGTAATGGGAAGCCTGAATCTTCACCGTGATCCCAATTATATTACTACAATGACTTGTGTGGGAGGACGAAAGGAATTGGGCCGACACGTGGAATGTACAGTTACCGGTTCTATTGATCATTGTTCCAAACTGGTGCGGGCGGCTGCTGTGGAGGCTGGAGGTCTTGTGGCTGTAATCCGGAACCCGGTGAGGGCTTCATTCCTGCAAAAAAACAGCGCTGTGGGGGGCTTGTCACTGGCTATTGAGACTGGACGCCGTTATTCACAGGGATTAGAGAAGTCGGTAGAAAATGGTGTGCAGGAGGTTTGTAAATTTTTAGGTGGTGAGATATTGGCTCACGGTCCGGTAGAGGAGTATCAGCTGCGCAGTGAAGGCGGCTTTGATGTAGGCATTGTTAAGATTGGTGGATATGAGATGTCTTTCTGGAATGAGTACATGACGGTGGATGGACCAGATGGACAGCGCAGAGGCACATTTCCTGATCTGATTATGACATTTGACAGCCAGACTGGACGGCCAACGCCTACATCTGACTTGAAGCAGGGCCAAGAAGTTTATCTCATTCATGTGGGTTATCAGCATCTGAAGTTGGCGGCTCCCATGTTTGACAAGGACTTATTGGCGGGCGTAGAGAAGATCATCAACCGTCCGATTGTGGATTGTGTGTCATTCTGATAAGGAGATAAAGGAATCTATGCGAAAGGCCCCGCCGCCAAAATACTGGCAGCGGGGCCTTTGTAGATAGGACGTAACGGTTCAGTAGGTCTGTGCATTTACTGCACTGACCGTACGAAAACATAGGGCAGCAGGCAAAAATCCCATTGCCGTAGGCAATTTTTAATGGATTTTTGCGCGTGACTGTGAAGGTACTGAACAGTTACGATAGGACAAGTATAAGATGGAGGAAATTAAGATGGTGAAGATGAAAGTTGGAGCAATAACCATTGGGCAGTCACCTAGGGCGGATGTGGTTCAAGAATTGCTTCCGCTGATGGGTGAGCAGGTGGAACTAATTCAGGCAGGTGCATTAGATGGGCTCACTCGGGAGGATATCCAGGCATTTGCACCAGGACCAGAGGATTATACGTTAATCTCGCGACTTCGGGACGGAAGTTCGGTTATGTTTGCCGAACGGCATATTCTGCCCCAGCTGCAGCAGTGTATCGATCGGCTGGAAAAGCAGGGCGTAAATTTGATTCTGTTTTTGTGCACGGGGGATTTTCCGGCTGTATTTCATTCTAAAGTGCCATTGATTTTTCCGTGCAAGGTGCTTAATGGGCTAGTGCCAGCCTTGTCTAATCGAGGAAAGATCGCTGTAGTAGTTCCAACACCGCAACACGTGGCTCAGTCAGAGAAAAAATGGAATCAGTATGTAAAGGAGAGTATTATTATTCCGGCTTCTCCCTATGGCAGCCAGGATGATTTGGATGCGGCGGCTAGAGCTGCAGCGAAAATGGATGTGGATCTGGTGGTAATGGACTGCATTGGCTATAATATCGGAATGAAAGAGCAATTTCAAAAATTGTCTGGAAAACGGGTGATTTTGTCCCGGACACTTGCAGTCCGGGCTATGATGGAACTGCTGTCATAAGGGGGGAATGCGATGGAACTGGCGGAAATTGGAAAAAATATTTTAACAAACTGCATGAATGTCAAACCAGGGGAGAATGTACTGATAGTGACCGATGATGAGAAGTATGCCATTGGTCAGGCCTTGTATCAGGCGGCTAAACTTTTGAAAGCAGAAGCTATGTTAATGACTATGACTGCTAGAGAGGTGTCTGGTCAGGAACCACCCGCTGTAGTGGCAGCTGCCATGAAAGCGGCGGATGTGGTAATTTGCCCCATGAAAACATCTATTACGCATACACGAGCCAAAATTGAGGCAGCGGAAGCTGGAGCAAGGATTGCTACAATGCCGGGAATCACGGAGGAAATGTTTGCCATGGGTGCTATGACTGCAGATTACAGTTGCGTTATGGCACTTACAGAGCAGGTGACTGATTTATTGACGAATGCCAATACAGCCCGCATAGAGAAAGATGGACATGTTTTAACGCTGGATCTTCGGGGACGGCGTGGAGTATCTAGCCCTGGTGTCTATCGAGAAAAGGGGCAGGCGGGAAATCTTCCTTCCGGAGAGTCCTACATAGCTCCGATAGAGACAGGAGCAAATGGTACGATGGTAATTGATGGATCTATGGTTGGAATCGGTTTATTAGAACAGCCTTTGGAAGTGAAAGTGAAGGACGGGGTTCTTCAAAGCATCCAAGGAAAAGAAGCAGAGAAACTGGAGATTCTCTTGAGAAATAGGAACAATGCCACTCTGTGTGAACTGGGCATTGGAACCAACTATGCGGCCAGACTGATCGGCGTTATTCTGGAGGATGAGAAAGCTTATCAAACGGTTCATATTGCCTTTGGTACTAACGTGGGATTTGGAGGAAATAATCAGGCAGACTGCCATATGGACGGAATTATTAAGAATCCCACATTGTATTTGGATGACAAGCTAGTTATGTTAGATGGAGTTTTCCAGATTTAAGGAGATATTCCAATTGCTGCCTGAGTATTTTGCTCATGAAATTATTTTTAGGAAACAAAGAGAGAAGGAACATATAATATGAAAACATATAAAGTTGGTCTGATTCGGGTGCTGACCACAGGGGACGAGGAATTGCTGCAGCTGCATGGAAAGCTGATAGAATCGTATTTCCCTATGTTCCAGGTGGTGTCACGATGTATTCCGGATCAACCGGAGGGAATTCATGACGATGAAACATTCGCTGTAGGTGTACCTAAGGTGGTGAATCTTGCAGTGGAACTGTGGAAGGAAGGCTGTCAGGCTATTATTATCAGCTGTGCCGGTGACCCGGGAGTTCCGGAGGCAAGACAGGCCGTACCGATTCCGGTTATAGGAGCGGGATCCAGTACTGCAGCGTTGAGTCTGTTTTTTGGCAGTCATCCGGCTGTGTTGGGGATTACTGAAGATGTACCGTCAGGATATCAGCGGATATTCGGTGATCGGATTGTAGACAATGCAAAGGGAGATGGGGTAGAAAATGTCCTGGATTTGATGACAGACAGAGGATATGAAGCCACCATGAAAGCAGCGGCTGCGCAGAAAGAGATGGGGGCCGATGTGATTGCCCTTAGCTGTACAGGAATGTCCAGTATCCGTATTGCTCCCTCCATCGAAAAGACAGTAGGAATTCCGGTTTTGGATCCTGTTTTATGTGAGGGGTTACTAACATTGTTTGAATTGTTGAGAAGAGAGATTTGGTAAGTGCTTAGTTTCGGGGTGGATTTTATCCACTCCGTTTCTGCTTTATAATTGCAGATAGAAAACGCAAGCATTTTGGAATTCAAATGGAAGACGTTAAGTTTGAGATTGATGAGGAGAACAAAACGGTAACGCCGATTTTTCCGGAAATTTCGGTCAATATTGAAGCGCTGTTATCGCCGATTCTGGAAAACGCAGGGTATTTAATGAAATGGTAGGGCGTCAGAGAAGGAGGATTGGAAATGAAGATGAGGATAAATCGAGAAATCAGGATGCTGGCCATTTTGGCAGTCAGCGGCGTCTGCCTGACAGGATGTGCGGAGAAGAAAAAGGAAGCCGATTTTTCCGGAATTAATTCTGTATGCGAATTAGCTACTTTAAAATGTTATTATCATAATGTCGCAAAGGCGGAGACAAAGGCCAGCGGTCTGCTGAAATGGCTTGGTACCGGATATAAGAAAATATGGACGGAGTACAGCGGAATCGTGGAGCTGGGAATAGATGTAAACAAAGTGTCCATTTCATCGCCAGGCGCTGATGGAGTGGTTAGAATTACGATTCCGGATGCAGAAATATTGAATGTGGATCTGGATGAAGATTCTATGGGAATGCCGCTGACAGATACTGGATTTATGACAGAAATTACAAAAGAGGAAGAAACGGCTGCGTTGGCAAAGGCGCAGGACGACATGGAGGAGACAGCGAAACAGAACAGCGCGCTTTTGGCCCAGGCTAAGGAGCGGGCCAAGAACCTTATACAGGGATATGTTGAAAATGTCGGAGAACAGATAGGGGAAGAGTATACAATAGAATGGGCAGAGACTGAATAGAAAGTCTTTCAAGAGAAAGTTTTCTGCATATCATAAAAACAGCAGGGCAGATGCTTAGACGACATCCTGTCCTGCTGTTTTTATAGCTGCATTACACCGCTTCCCCGCAGGCTCTCCGTTCAGAAAGCCTGTTAAATATCTGGTCAAACAGCCAGCCGGCAGCAGCCGTGTACAGTGCAGCCGCTGCGTTCAAACCGATTCGGAGAATGACTGCTCCGGCAATGCCGAATTCGCCGGAGGCGATGGAGAGGGCGCCGAAGGTATTAAATACCGTCTGCCAGGGATAGCCGGCAGAATAGCCTACCCCGATTCCGCCGATGAGTCCCAGCATGGAGTGGAGAGTTTCTGGCAGAATGAGATACAGACCCAGGAAAATGAAAGAGCCCACAAGATTAAAAATTCCTCTCTCTCCTGCCCGTTTTACCGTATCCTTTTCAAATGGAAGACATACAGACATACAGGCGATACCGGCCCACATGGCTCTGGGGAGCCCTGAAAGAGATGCAATCAGCAGTGTGGTGGAGAGGCATAAGGTCAGTTTGATGTACCATCTGTTTCTCAGGGAAAAAGGATTGAATTCCTGGAACAGATGGCTGAAATTACGCTTATGAACCCGGCATTTCTGATTCTTGTAAAAGACAGCCATGCAAAGGATCATGCCGAAAAACAGTCCGGCAGTTCTCATAACAAAGGAATGTCCGCTTACATCATAGCCCTGTAAAATCAGATAGGACAGTACAAAGGTAGAGTGGTTGGACATAAGAATGTTGTGGCAGCCGAGAAACATCAAAACCAGAATACAGATTAAGTTAATGAAAAAAGCCGTAAAGGGAGAGACTGCGTTGGTGAGCCTGGGGCCAACCATAAGAATGGAAAAAATCCCTGCAATACACAGCAGACCGTGGGACGTATGAATTCCGAAATCAGCCTGGCGCAGAACCAGCAGAGCCAGCAGCACAGCCACACCGGCAATGCTGTTCTCGGAGCCGAATACCATGCTGAACAGTGTTACGGCGGCAAAGCAGAATGCCACTACAAGATAGACTTTCAGATTGTAGATCAGGATATGCCGCCGCCGTTCCTTTTTGTCCTTTGTAATCCGGATCAAAGCCTTGGAACCGGCGGAGTTCAGCTGAAGTTCTTGATAAATTGTCATATGAAATCAAACCTCCTTCATGTCAGCGTACAGAAAATCCATACGCCTCAGATAAGACAATAAAGATGATTTTACCTTTTTTGGAAACAGAATGCAAGAAAATTTTTATGCGACTGTCTTGTGAATTCCCCATTTTCTATAGCAGAAATACTGGAACACAGCCATACAGATCCAGCCGATGGCAGTTCCCACAGCGACAGCCTGAAGACCGAGAACAGCTAAAAGCAGGTAGGTAACGGCGACCCGGATGGGAATCTGAAGCAGCGTAGCCCAAAGGGTAATTTTCAGATTTCCAATCCCTCTGAAATACCCCTGGAAGGTATTGGTGATACCGGTAAGCACATACCCCAAAGACATGGGAAGCAGATAGGACAGGCCAAAGGCCAGGGCGGCCGTTTCCTGGGGCTTTAAGAAGATTCCCAGAATCCAGCGGCTCTTAGTAAAGACAATGACAGCTGCCAGGCAGACATAGATTTCTGCCATACAGAGCATGGTTTTCAGTCCTTTTTCAATGCGCTCCCCAGTTCCGGCTCCCTTATTCTGGGCGGAAAAGGTGGTCATGGAGGCAGCCAGGCTGTCGCCGGGAGCCAGGATATAGCTGTCCGCAATGGAAACGGCATTGAAGGCGGCTACAGCGTCTACGCCCAGGCTGTTGACGCCGGACTGAACCAGAAGGCGGCCCAGATACAGCATCGTCTGCTGAAGAGCTGACACAGAGCTGAAATCAATGGTTTTTTTCAGAAATTCCCGGCTGATGCGAAGCTCTGAAAGAGGAATCCATAGGATTCTGGCCCGGAAAAAGAGATATCCTAAAAGAGCCAGGGCTGAGACGGCCTGAGCTGTCACAGTAGCGATGGCTGCGCCGTAAACTCCCATTTTGCCACAGCCTACCAGCAGCAGATCCAGGGCTACATTGACAAGCGTGGTCAGAATCAGCACATAGAGGGGAGCCTTGGAATCGCCCACAGCCCGCAGCCCTGCCGACAGGATATTGTAAAGGAAGGTAAAGAAAAGTCCTGCGGAGACGATTCTCAGATAATCGGCGGCCAGGGGAGCGATCTCTGCCGGAGTCCGCGTAATGCGGACAAACAATCCGCTTCCCCACACAGAAACCACAGTGAGGACTGCGGTGAGCAGAAATCCCGCTGCCAGGGAGGTGGCCATCTCCTTTCGCAGGGATTCATAGTCCTTTGCCCCGAAATATTCAGCCATCAGGATGGAGGAACCCATGGAAATACCCACAATCAGAAAAATAAGGATATTCATGACAGGCCCTGCCGCCCCGATGGCAGCCAGAGCTTCCTTGCCGTTGAACTGTCCGACTACCACGGAATCCACTGTGTGGTAGAGCTGCTGGAACAGATTGCCGAATATAAGGGGAACCGCATAGGCCAGCATATGTCCGGTAATGCTTCCCTGGGTCATATCGCGCGTCATAGTATGAAAACCTCCTCGTCCAGTATAAAGCGTAAAAGTCAGCGTCAGTGTACACCGCACTATACTAAACAGATTATAAGGGCGCAAGAGAAAATGATCAAGAAACTTTACCTGTCATTCCTTTGCTGCAGTGTCCGGCATTTTCTCCCACAGTATAGAAAATACAGGGGAATTGTGGTAGAATGATATTATTCTGAGCTGTGAAAGGAGTATGGACGATGAAATATATGGACTATATATTAGAAACCCTGGAGAGAATTGTGAACACACCCAGTCCCTCTGGATGTACAAAGGAGGTCATGGAGATCATCCGCGGGGAGGCGGAGCGCTTTGGCTTTCAGACAGAATTTAACAGAAAAGGCGGCCTGATTATCACGGTTCCGGGGAAGACGGAGAATGTGCTGGGATTTTCTGCCCATGTGGATACGCTGGGAGCCATGGTTCGCTCAGTGAGATCCAATGGAACTCTTGCCCTGACTCAGGTAGGCGGCATGATGATGGAGGCCATTGAGGGAAGCTACTGCCAGATTTTAACAAGAGACGGCAGAAGGTTTACAGGAACCATCCAGACCAAGGAGCCGTCTGTTCATGTATGGGATGACTGTAAGGAGTTAAAGCGCACAGAGGAGAACATGGAAGTCCGCCTGGACGAGATTGTAAGAACAAAGGAAGACGTGGAGCAGCTGGGAATCGGAGCAGGCGACTTTATCAGCTTTGATCCGAAGTTTGTGATTACAGAGAGCGATTTCATTAAATCCAGACATATGGACGATAAGGCCTCTGCAGCAGTGCTGTTAGGTCTGTTAAAATACATCCATGACACAGGAAAGAAGCCAGTACAGACACTGAAGCTTCTGATCAGCAACTACGAGGAGGTAGGCCACGGATGCAGCTACATTCCCCAGGATGTGGAGGAGCTGATTGCAGTAGATATGGGCTGTGTGGGAGACGATTTAAACGGAGATGAGTACCGGGTATCCATCTGTGCCAAGGATTCCAGAGGGCCTTATGACTTCGATATGACGAACCGTCTCATCGGACTGGCAAGAGAGTATGGAATCGGCTATACGGTGGACGTATTCCCCCACTATGGCTCTGACGTGTCTGCGGCTTATGCAGGCGGCAATAACATCCGGGGCGCTCTTATTGGGCAGGGGGTAAGCGCTTCCCATGGCCAGGAGAGAACCCATGTGAAGGGCCTGATGGAGACTTTTAAGCTGGCAGCGGCTTATGCAGGCCTTTTAAATAAGGAAGAGGCTGAGACGGTTTTTGCAGATTTTAAAGGTACTCAGTCCATGAACGCTGGAAAGAGCGGGAGGTAGAAAATGCAGGCAGTATTACTGGCAGGCGGACTTGGGACAAGGCTTCGCAGCGTGGTAAGCGACCGGCCCAAGCCCATGGCTCTGATTGAGGGAAAGCCCTTTATGGAGTACGTGATCCGGGGACTGGCCCGCCATGGAATTACAGATATTATTTTTGCCGTGGGCTATAAGGGCAGCATGGTGGAGGCGCATTTCAGGGATGGAAGCGATATGGGAATCCATGTTTCCTACGCTTACGAGGAGGAGCTTCTGGGTACAGCCGGAGCTATTAAAAATGCCGGGAAATTTGTGACAGAGGATCAGTTTTTTGTCCTGAATGCAGACACCTTCTATCAGCTGGACTACAGCCGTCTTACCTCCCTGGCTGGAGAGAAGAACCTGGATATGGCTCTGGTGCTGCGGGAAGTGGAGGACGTTTCCAGATACGGGGCTGCAGTGCTGGAGAACCAGATGCTGACAGGATTTAATGAAAAACTGCAGGGGGCAGATGGGGAGAAGCGCCCAGGTACGATCAATGGAGGCGTCTACCTGATGAAAAAAAGCCTGTTGGATGAGATCCCGGAGGGAAAGGTATCTCTGGAACAGGAGATGATCCCCAGATGGATGAGAGAAGGAAAGCGGTTAGGCGGGTTTGTCAATGACGGATATTTCATTGATATTGGAATCCCGGAGGATTACTTCCGTTTCCAGGATGATGTAAAGAAAGGAGTCGTTCAATGGTAATTCGTGCGAAAGCGCCTCTGCGCGTCAGCTTTGGCGGCGGCGGAACCGATGTGGAACCTTTCTGCGTGGAGCAGGGAGGAGCTGTCATTGGAAGTACGATCAATAAATACGCATATTGTTCGATTATTCCCAGGGAGGACGATCAGATTATTGTTCACTCTCTGGACTTTGATATGACAGTCAAATACAATGCCAGAGAAAATTACGTCTATGACGGACGTCTGGATTTAGTCACAGCTGCCTTAAAGGCTATGGATATTAATAAGGGCTGCGAGGTATATTTACAGTGCGATGCGCCGCCTGGATCCGGCCTTGGAACCTCCTCCACTGTGATGGTGGCTCTTCTGTCCGCCATGGCCAAGTGGAAGGGAATCGAGCTGGACGGCTATGGAATGGCAGATCTGGCCTACGGCGTGGAACGTCTGGATCTGGGAATTGCCGGGGGCTATCAGGATCAGTATGCGTCCACCTTCGGCGGTTTTAATTTTATTGAATTCCACGGCAGAAATAATGTGGTGGTAAACCCTCTGCGGATTAAGAAGGACATTATCCACGAACTTCAGTACAACCTGCTTTTGTGCTATACAGGAAATATCCACGTTTCCGCCAATATTATCAAGGATCAGGTGAGCAACTACAAAAAGCAGGATGCTTTCGACGCCATGTGCGAGGTGAAGGCCCTGGCCTACGCCATGAAAAATGAGCTGTTAAGAGGAAACCTTCACAGCTTTGGAAAGCTTCTGGACTATGGCTGGCAGAGCAAGAAGAGGATGAGCAGCAAGATTACCAATCCCCAGATTGACGAGCTTTACGACGAAGCCAAAAAGGCCGGCGCTCTGGGAGGAAAGCTGTTAGGTGCAGGAGGAGGAGGCTTCCTTCTCATGTACTGTCCCTATAATGTGAAGCATAAGGTGGCGGCCCGCATGGAGACAGTGGGAGGACAGCTGATGGACTGGAATTTTGAACTGCGGGGCGTGCAGAGCTGGTGCTGTGACGAGGACCGCTGGAAATACGACGAGGTGAAGGTTCAGATGCCCAACCGGGACTACACCTTTAAGATTTAGGAGGACGACAGAGGCATGCCGGAAAAAGGACGAAAAACGGTATTTCTGGACCGGGACGGAACTATGAACGAGGAGGTCAACTATCTTTACAGGCCAGAGGATTTAAAGCTGATACCAGGCGTTCCCCAGGCAGTGAGGCAGCTGAATGAGGCTGGTTTCCGTGTTGTGGTGGTGACAAACCAGGCCGGGGTAGCCAGAGGTTACTACGGGGAGGAGGACGTAAAGCTCCTCCACCAGTACCTGAATGAACTGCTGGGGACAAAGGGCGCCCATGTGGATGCATTTTATTACTGTCCCCACCATCCGGAGCATGGAATCGGCCGGTATAAGCAGGAGTGCAGCTGCCGAAAGCCAGGAATCGGAATGTTTGAAGCAGCGGATCGGGACTGTCTGGTGGATCGGGCAAAGTCCTTCATGGTGGGAGATAAGCTGATTGATACAGAGGCAGGACACCGGTTTGGCATCAGAAGTATTCTGGTGGGAACCGGATACGGGGCCGGGATCCGAAGACAGGAGGCAGAACGGGAGAATCCGGAAGAAACGCCTGGCTATGACTGGTATGCAGAGGACTTAAAAGCGGCAGCAGATCTGATCTGCAGACTGGACAGAGAGAGAAATGGAGAGGCAGGCTGATATGGAAAAGAACAGGATTATGGAAGCGTTTCTGTCGCTTGGCCTTCTGGTTCTGGCTGTCCTCTGCGTGGCAGTTCCTTTTTTCGTCCTTTTCACAGGGGACGGAACCTACTCATGGCAGTTTGGTGATCCGGCCACAAAGAAAATGATGGCCGAGATCGCCCTTCTTTTTGTCCTGCTGTCAGGAATTCTCCTGCTGGGAAAAAGGCCTGCTGTCAGGTGGGGCGGGACGGCTCTGGTTTGCCTTATATTCTGCTGGGGCCATGTGATTTTTCTTCCCATGACCGTGTCGGCCCTGTACCTGGGATATGTATTCCTGGCAGGCCGGTTTGTGAGGACAGTCCTGCTTGGACAAAAAGATATGGAAGATGGCTGGATGGCAGACTTTATTCTGGGAGTTTCTGCTGTTCTGTGCGCCTTCTGTCTGCTCAGTGCCTTTAAAATAGGAAGTATTGCTCAGCTGAAACTGTTTTCTGCTGTGTCGGGAGCCGCCCTTTATCTGTGGGCCGCCCTGTCAGGCGGCTTTGGCCGGGCAGCCGCCTGGCTGAAGGACAGCGCTCGAAGAGACGGCTTCCGGAAAGAAGGACTTCAAAAAGCAGAATTTCAAAAAAAAGAATTTCAAATAGAAGGATTTCAGGGAAAAAACAGAACGCTCTGGGCGCTTCTGACTGCCTTTATCATTGTGATGATTCTGGTACAGGCCGGGCGCATGAATATTTCCCTGGATTTTGATACTCTGTGGTACGGCGTCCGCTCAGAGTACGTGCTGGACAATGGAACGGGAATTTACGAAAATCCCGGAATGGTGGGTATGGCCTACGTGTACGCCAAGGGGCTGGAAACGCTGGCTCTGCCTTTAAGCGATCTGGCCAGCCACAGCTATCTGCTGGCTCTGAACCTGTGGATTGCAGCCGCCGGATTAATGGGTATTTACCGTCTGGCGGGCCTGTTCATGAACCGAACGTGGGCTCTGGCGGCGGCAGCCCTTTCCAGCTGCATTCCGGGTATTATGAACATGGCGATCTCTGCCAAGCCGGATGTGATTACCTGGGTGATTCAGATCTTTATGGTATATTACATGGCCTGCTATATAAAGAACAGGAAGTTTGCCCTGTTAGCCCTGAGCGGAGGCGCATATCTGCTGTCTCTGACCATGAAATCCACGGCTCTGGTGTTTTCCACGGCTGTTTTTGGAATGAGCGGCCTGTATCTTCTGGGAAGGCGGCTCCTTTCCCTGAGAGCGCCCCTGCGCCAGTGGCTTCTTCTGGCTGCGCCTGCGGGGGCCCTTACGGGAATCTGGGCCAGAACCATGATGATCACAGGAATGCCGGTGACCTCCGTGTTTACCTCTATTTTCGCTGTGCTGGGCTTTCAGATGAAGTATCCCTTTGCCACCAGCGGCCTTCCCCAGAATTATGAGGAGGCCAGCAATCTGGCCGTACTGCTTCGGAGGCTCTTCCACATGCTCCTCATGCCTACAGGAAAGGACATGGGCCATGTGGTGTTTGCCTGGGGCAGCCCTCTGATGCTGTTTCTCACAGGGGCGTGCCTGGCGGTTGCGCTTCTCATGGCGGCGGCCTGGAAAAGGCGAAGAGCAGGAGAAAGCGGAGGGCAGCCGGACAGAAAACAGAACAGGGAGTCTGCTAAAAAACGTCTTTCCCTGTACGCGCATGTGGCTTTCTGGCCGTTTCTGGCAGTGAACCTGGTGAGTCTGGTGATGCTGTACCAGATTGACGGCAATTATTTTATGCTCCTCTACACAGGAATTATAATAGGAAGCTTAAGCCTTCTGCATTCCCTGAAGCAAGCGGGACACAGGCGCTTTCTGCGGACGGTTTCCTGGCTTCTTGTGCCGATTATGGCCTTTAACGTGCTGATGACGGCAGAGTCCAACTGGGCGTGGAGCCTGGGCTTTTCCCAGATCCAGTGGGTGAACAAGGGGAGGGTCAACCACGAGGCTCTTCAGCATGAAAAGATGGTTCAGACAGGAAATGAACAGATCTGGAATACCCTGGCAGAGGATCAGGGAACGCGGGTCATTGCCTTCGGAGATCATCCAGGCTGCCTGCAGTTTCCCTGTGTGGTTCAGTCCTACAAGGACATCACCTCCCCATGGGGCAATGTGGAGCTGGTTAATACAGTGGAGGCCTTTGAGGAATACATGGCCTACGCCCAGGCAGATTACGCCTATGTGGAAGCAGGATTTATCGGGGAAGAGAGCTGGGAGTGGAGCTACGGCCTGGTGCGCCAGATGATTGGGCGGGGAACCCTGACAGATCTGGTGTTTGAACACGGAAATGTGCTGGCGAAAGTAGATTTAGACGGAGCTTCCAGTGAGAAGACGCAGGAAAATCTCCGCCTGTTTGACGAACATTATATTACATATGAAATGAAACAAGGAGGACAATAAGATGCAGGAGAGGAAGGAATACAGATATCTGGACGAGCTGACAGAGCGGTATCCCAGCCTTGCGGCAATCCGGACGGAGCTTGAGAGAGCCTATGAGGTGCTGCGGGAATGCTATGCTTCCGGCGGAAAGCTTCTGGCGGCAGGCAACGGCGGAAGCTGCGCAGATTCGGAACATATCGTAGGAGAGCTGATGAAGGGCTTTGTAAAGAGAAGAGCCCTGTCTGAGGAGATGAAGGCGGCGTTAAAGGAGGCGGATTCAAAGCTTGGAGAGGAACTGTCAGGATGCCTGCAGCAGGCCCTTCCTGCGATTGCCCTGACGGGACATGCGGGCCTTTCCACTGCCTTTGCAAATGATGTGAATGCAGATATGGCCTACGCCCAGCAGGTGATGGGGTATGGAAACGAGGGAGACGTATTCTTAGGCATTACCACCTCCGGAAATTCTCTTAACGTGCGTTACGCGGCGGCAGCGGCCAGAGCGAAGGGCATGAAGGTGATAAGCCTGACAGGCCGGGACGGCGGAAAAATCCGGGAGCTGTCGGACGTATGCCTGATTGTGCCGGAACAGGAGACCTTTAAAATTCAGGAGCTGCACCTGCCGGTGTATCACGCGCTGTGCCTGATGCTGGAGGACTGCTTCTTTGAATCATAGGAGGACTTTAAGCCAAATGAATGAAAAACTGGGAAAACGCCTGCTGTACCTGGGCGTTCCGGCTGCAGGCATCGCGTTCTGCCTTTACTATCTGAGCATTTCCACAGAGGATGTGGCCTACACAGACTACATGAGACTGATTGTCTCCTATCTTCCCGATGTGGCCAATCCGGCGAAATTTTTCGTGCCGGACGTGCTGACCCGGGTTCCTATCACCTATCTGGGAAGGATAATCAACGTGGCCCTGTTCCACTACAGTACTGTGTTCGACATGGTGCTGGGGGTTCTCAGCCACGGCCTCGCCGCCCTGGCCCTGGCCTCCTACTGCAGGGACAAAAAGGGGTACGCCCCCTGGTTTCTGGTTATCATGCTTTTGATGTTCAGCCTGAACAAATGGGAGATGTTAGGCAATGGAAGCGGCTGGGTGTGCTTTTTATCCATCGCCGGATTCTACTGGAATTTTGTCATCTTAGACAGGACAGTGTGCGGCAGGGAGAGAAAATATGACAGAGTCCTTTTAAAGGCTCTGCCGGCGTTTCTGACCCTTCTGGTGGCCGGCCCTTACTGCGGAAGCTATTCTCTGATTATGACTATGGCCTACTGCGCCCTGCTGGTTTCCGGTTACAGGAAAAACCGCAGGATAAATAGAGAGTGGGCAGTGGATCTGGCCTTTGTGCTGGGGGCGCTGGGGCTCTACCTTCTGAGCAACCACTTCGCAGTCTACGAGTACCGGGGGGCCACCGAGGCGACCTTGCTTTCCACCCTGGTATCGAACCCGGAATTTTTCGTGAAATTTATTCTGGAAGCCTTCGCTTCCCCGATTATCGGCATTGAGGTAGTGTCGAATGTGATAAAGACGTCTGCGGGAGTCTGCCTGCTGGGGGCAGCCGTCATCTGCTTTTATCTGCTGGCCCTCTGGCTGAACGTGAAATACAGGCTGTGGGAGAGGACGATTCTCCCTCTTATGCTCATTCTGATCGGCGGAGTGAACCACGCGCTGGTTCTCTATTCCAGATGGATTTTCCTCCAGGAAAACTACGGCATGGCTTCCCGCTACGCCATTCAGTATGAGATGGGGATCTTTGGAATCCTTCTGACCTTTGCCGCTGTGTTTGCCCTGAAACGGGAGCGGAAACAGGTTCTGGCCGTTTTGGCAGGCGGATTTATCTGCCTTCTGCTGGCAGGCAATTTCTATACCACCAGGGAGGAGCTTTTAAAGGCGCCTCTCAGGAAGCTGTCTCTGGAGCAGACCATCGAGACGGCTCTGGATTACAGGAATAAGACGGACGAGGAGCTGGGAGCCCAGCTTCACACCAACGGAGAGAGGGCGAGAAAGGCCCTGGAAATCCTGGATGAAAATAATCTGAACATCTTTTATCAGGAAGGGGCAGAGTGATGAAACGCTATATGAAATACGCATATCTTGCTGTGTTTGCAGCATTTTATGTGTTTCTGCTGATGCAGTTTGGAAATGTATTTATTTATTATGATGATTACGGTTATCTGTCTTTAAGCTATGGAACCCATATTCATGTAGCTGGTTCAGAATATTCCTTTTCAGAGCTTCTGGCCTTTATGAGGGGGCACTACTTTAACTCCAACGGCCGCCTGCTTTATATGTTTCTCTACTGCTTTGTCCATATGCTGGGCGGAATCAGAGGCGTACAGGTTTTCATGGCTACGGCGGTGTTAGCGGTGGTCATGCTGCTCTTTTTCATTGTGAAACAGATGTTAGAGGGAAGACTGGAAGCGGCAGAAGTACCGGGAGATGGAACAAAAGAGAAGGGTGGAGAGCTTCAGGGCCGGTTAGGCCCCGGGGCTTTGGCAGCCCTGGCGGCGTTTATCTGCCTGCTCTATGGAACTCTGGGGATCATGGTTCAGAGAATGGGAACCTACTGGTATGCAGCCAGCTTTATCTATGTAGTGCCGGCCATTACCTTTCTGGTGTTTGCCCTGTACTTTTACAGAACCGTGTTTCTGCCGAAGGGAGAGAAAATGGGAGTTCTGCGGATGTGTCTCTGTGCCGCGCTGGGATTTCTGGCTGCCTGGTCCCAGGAGCAGTGGTTTGTCACAACGATATCCTTTGTGGTTATCTGCCTTGGCGTCAAGCTGTGGAGAGACAGAAGACTGGAGCTTTACGAGATTCTGACGTTTCTGGCCTGCGCGGCGGGAGGACTGATTATCATCCTCTCCCCGGCTGTGTCCGCCAGAATGAACAGCGCAGGCAATGCGGAGTTTGCCTCTTTAAGCCTGTTTGGAAAGCTGGGACGGAATATCCCTCTGCTGATGAATCTGTTCTTCTCAGGCGAGAATATCCGGTATCTGATGTTTTTCTTCCCCATGATGATTTTCATGGGATGTATGGCGGCAGCAAAGGACAGGAAGCTTCTGCCTCTTCACCTGGGATTTTCAGCTGTCTCCGCCTCAGTGTTCGCCGGAGTCTTCCTGAAACAGAAGCTTCATGTGTTCGCGCCGGGGGCTTATTCAGCTTTAACCGCCAATCTTTTGCTCCTTTATGTTGCTTTTTGTTTTGCAGAAGTGATATTATTTTATAGAGCAGAAAAACAGCCTTTTGGATCGATTGTATTTGCAGCAGCCGTGCTGTCTGTGGGCTCTGCGGTGATTGTGCCGGAGGTTCCCCTTCGGATTTTCTATCCGTTTTTATATCTGTCTTGGCTGCTGTTTGCCTATATGTACGGCAGAATTTTGCTGACAGAGGTGAAGCGGATTCCGGTGTCAGCCGTCTGTACCCTGGCATTTTTAGCCATGGTCAGCATACCGAACCTGAAGAGTATTTATACAGGCTACAGGATTAATTACCAGGTGCTCATGTATGATGATGCGGTGTTCAGGGAGAGCGCCGAGGCCATCCGCCAGGGAGCGGATATCGAGACCATAGAGGTTTACGAGCTGCCGGATCTGCTGTGCAAAAACGAGGTAGTATACGATGAGAATTTCTCCTTTATGATTGCCTGGATGAGGCAGTATTACGATCTCCCGGAATCCGTGGAGTTTGAGTACAGGCCTCTTAGCAGCATGGAGGATTTGAGACGGTAATGATTTCCGGCGTCCCGCTTCCGGGATTGGGCCGGGAGATTCAGAAAGAATGAGGAGGTACGTTCCAGATGAAAGTTGTAATATTGGCAGGAGGCTTTGGAACCAGAATCAGTGAGGAAAGCCATCTGAAGCCCAAGCCTATGATTGAGATCGGCGAGCGGCCTATTTTGTGGCACATTATGAAGCACTATTCCCAGTATGGATTCCATGAATTCGTCATTTGTCTGGGATATAAGCAGTATGTGGTGAAGGAGTTTTTTGCCGATTACTTCCTTCACACCTCCGATGTGACGTTTGATCTGGCCAACAACCAGATGGAGGTTCACAATAACTATGCGGAGCCGTGGAAGGTGACGCTGGTGGATACGGGACTGCACACCATGACAGGAGGCCGCATCAAGCGGATTAAGGATTACGTGGGGGACGAGACCTTCCTGCTCACCTACGGGGACGGAGTGTCCGACGTGAATCTGGACGAGCTTTTGAAGTTCCACAGACAGCACGGAAAGATTGCCACTATTACAGGCGTCAACGTGGGCCAGCGGTTCGGCGTGCTGGAGGTGGACGACCAGGGAGCCATCACGGCCTTCAGGGAGAAGAACGACGACGACGGCAAGATTGTAAACGGCGGCTTTATGGTCATGGAGCCGAAGGTATTTGACTATATTGAGGGAGATTCCACAGTCTTTGAGAAGGCGCCTCTGGAGCATCTGGCGGCGGACAAGGAGCTGATGGTGTACCGCCACAATGGTTTCTGGCACTGCATGGATACCCAGCGGGATAAGAACCATCTGGAAGAGATGTGGCAGAGCGGCAGGGCGCCGTGGAAGACCTGGGAGAACTAGGAGGGACTATGACAAATCCGATTTTTGACTTTTACAGGGGAAAACGCGTCCTGGTAACAGGGCATACTGGCTTTAAGGGATCCTGGCTCTGCGAGATCCTTCTGCTGGCAGGGGCCCAGGTTACGGGATACAGCCTGAATCCGCCTTCCGATCCTTCTCTGTTTGAGCTTCTGGGCCTTTCAGAGCGCATGGACAGCCGGATTGGGGACGTGCGGGATCTGGCGCATATGAAGCAGGTGTTTGAGGAGACACAGCCGGAGATCGTGCTGCATCTGGCGGCCCAGCCGATTGTCAGGGAATCCTACAAAAATCCTGTGTATACCTACGAGACAAATGTGATGGGAACGGTTCATCTTCTGGAGTGCGCAAGACTCTGCCCCTCCGTCCGCTCCTTGGTCAACGTGACGACAGACAAGGTCTATGAGAACAGAGAGTGGGAGTACGGCTACAGGGAGACGGATCGGTTAGACGGCTACGATCCCTACTCTAACAGCAAATCCTGTTCCGAGCTTGTGACTCACAGCTATGTGAAGGCCTTTTTCGGGGAGGAGACTTCCCCGGCTGTCTCCGCGTGCCGGGCAGGAAATGTCATAGGCGGAGGAGACTTTGCGGCGGACCGCATTGTCCCGGACTGCATCAGGGCCATGCAGAAGGGGGAGGAGATCGCGGTGAGAAATCCGTATTCTACCCGCCCCTATCAGCATGTGCTGGAGCCGCTGTACCTGTACCTGACTGTGGCCATGCGCCAGTATGAGGATGGCTCCTTTGCCGGATACTATAATGTAGGACCGGACGACGAAGACTGCATTGCCACAGGAGAGCTGGTGGATCTGTTCTGCGGATTCTGGGGCGGGGAGGCCAGATGGGAAAACCGGTACGACGGAGGCCCCCACGAGGCCAATTTCCTGAAGCTGGACTGCTCCCGTGTGAAGAAAACCTTTGGCTGGAGGCCCAGATACCATGTGTCCCAGGCAGTGGAGAAGACGGTGGAGTGGACGAAGGAGTGGCTTTCAGGAGAAGACGTGAGAGCCTGCACAGACCGGCAGATAGAAGAATTTTTTATGAAATAGCAATCATCAGACAGAGAGACGAGGAAATCATATGAACGAAAAAGAAGCACGCAGCCAGATCCTTTCCCTGGTTGCCGATTACTGCAGAGAATTTCACAATAAAAAAGAGGCGTTCAAGGAGGGAGACCGCATCCCTTACGCGTCCCGCGTCTACAATGAAGACGAAATGGTAAACCTGGTGGACAGCGCCCTGGAGTTCTGGCTCACCTCAGGCCGCTACACAGACGAATTTGAGGCAGAGTTAGCCAGATACCTGGGCGTGCGCTACTGCTCCCTGGTAAACTCCGGCTCCTCAGCCAACCTGCTGGCCTTTATGGCCCTGACTTCTCCTCTTTTAGGAGAGCGCAGAATCTGCCGGGGAGACGAGATTATCACAGTGGCCGCAGGATTTCCTACCACAGTAACTCCGGCCATCCAGTACGGAGCCGTGCCTGTGTTTGTGGATGTGGCCATCCCCCAGTACAACATTGACGTGACAAAGCTGGAGGCGGCGCTGTCTGAGAAGACGAAGGCCGTTATGCTGGCCCACACGCTGGGCAACCCCTTTGACCTGAAGGCAGTGAAGGCGTTCTGCGACGCCCACGGTCTGTGGCTGGTGGAGGACAACTGCGACGCCCTGGGAAGCCGCTATGAGATAGACGGGGAAATGAAGTTTACGGGAACCATCGGAGATATCGGAACCTCCAGCTTCTACCCGCCCCACCACATGACCATGGGAGAGGGAGGAGCCGTGTATACGGACAATGCCCTGTTAAATAAGATTATCCGTTCCTTCCGCGACTGGGGCCGGGACTGCGTCTGCCCGTCCGGCTGCGACAACCTGTGCGGCCACCGGTTTGACCGCCAGTACGGGGAGCTGCCCTTAGGCTATGACCACAAGTACGTATATTCTCATTTCGGCTACAACTTAAAGGCTACGGATATGCAGGCGGCGGTGGGATGCGCCCAGCTGAAGAAATTCCCGTCCTTTGTGGAGCGCAGAAAGCACAACTTTGCCCGCCTTCACAAGGCTCTGGAGGGAACAGAGGACAGGCTGATTCTTCCTGTGGCCTGCGATCACTCAGATCCCAGCTGGTTCGGCTTCCTGATTACCTGCAGGGAGGGAGTGGACAGAAATAAGGTGGTTCAGTATGTGGAAGAGCACGGCGTACAGACCCGAATGCTGTTTGCCGGAAACCTGATTAAGCATCCCTGCTTCGACGAGATGCGAAAGACAGGGGAGGGCTACCGCGTATCAGGAACGCTGGAAAATACAGACAGGATCATGGCGGACACCTTCTGGGTAGGCGTATATCCGGGCATGACGGACGAGATGATTGACTACATGGCGAAAACCATCAAAGAGGCCCTGACGCAGGCCTGAAACGCTGGTTTAAAAAAGACTGGACAAAGAGGAGAGATTCATGGAACACTGGGATCTGACAAGGGTTCACGAGGCCAATTTAAAGCTTTTAAAGGAGATTGACCGAATCTGCCGGAAATATAAAATTAAATATATGATTGACTCGGGCACGCTGCTGGGCGCAGTCCGGCATCAGGGCTTTATCCCCTGGGACGACGATGCGGACGTGATTTTCACCCGCCCTAATTATGAGAAATTTTTGAAGGTGGCAGGACGGGAGCTGCCGGAGGGGATGACGCTTCTGCGGCCGGAGGATATCCGGGGAGGAAAGGTGTTCTATGATTTTACCACCCGCATCATTTACGACAACAGCCGCGTTCACGAGGATAATGAGCAGATGCAGTTTTACGAGGGAAAACTGAACCATATCTGGGTGGATCTGTTCATTATAGACCGCCTTCCGGAGAGCCGGTTCGGGGCGTTTTTTGCCAAATTTCTTCAGAAGGTGGTGTACGGCATGGCCATTGCCCACAGGGATCGGATCGACTTTTCCAAGTACAGCCTGGCAGACAAAATCCGGGTGGGAACGCTGTCCGCAGCCGGGCGGCTGGTTCCCATGCCGGCGCTGTTCCGCCTTCAGACAGCCCTGGCGGCCAAGGACAGGAACAAACGGACCGGAAAACGCTACTGCAGCAATTATCAGCCGGATTTTCTCTATGTGACGCTGGACGAGGACTGGTGCGAAAAGACGGTGGATCTGCCCTTTGAGGATACGGTTTTGATGGCGCCGGAGGGATTTGAACACGTGCTTTCCATCCTGTACGGAGACTACATGACTCTGCCTCCGGAGGAGAAGCGGGTTCCGGCCCATTCCAGCATTGAAATCCAGATTCTAGATTAAGGAGACACACGACAATGAAGAAAATTTCAATTATCGTTTCAGTATATAATGAGGAATCTGCCCTGCGGCAGTTTTACGGGGAGTCGAAGCCGATTTTTGACGCGCTGCCCTGGGATTATGAGCTTTTGTTTGTCAATGACGGAAGCTCCGACGGTTCCCTGGCTATTTTAAAGGAGTTTGCGGCCCAGGATCCGAAGGTGAAGCTGGTGAATTTCTCCAGGAACTTCGGCCATGAAGCGGCTATGATCGCCGGCATCGACCATTTCGCCGGCGACGGCCTTGTCTGCATGGACGCGGATCTCCAGCATCCGCCGGAGTGCGTGGCCCAGATTATTGAAAAATTCGAGGAGGGCTATGAGGTCATCAACATGGTCCGGACGAAGAATAAGTCGGCGGGACTGATCAAAAATATCACCTCCGGCGGGTTCTACAAGGTGATCAACACCATTTCCGATGTGAAGCTGGAGCCCAACGCCTCTGATTTCTTCGCCATGACGGCCAATGCGGCGGATGTTTTAAAGCAGAGCTACCGGGAGAAGGTGCGCTTCCTCAGAGGCTACGTCCAGAACATCGGCTTTAACAGGACGAACATCGAGTACGAGGCCAGGGCCAGAGTGGCGGGAGAGAGCAAGTACAGCTTGAAGAAGCTGTTTAAATTCTCCATCAACACGATTCTGTGTTTTTCCGACCTGCCCTTAAAGCTTGGAATTTATTCCGGCGTCTTCGTGGGAATGATGGGCGTGCTTTTGATGATTTACACTATCTATGGAAGGATGGTCCACGGGGCCCCCAGCGGCTACGCTACCATTGTGGTGGTGATGTGCTTTATGTTTGCCATGCTGTTTGTGATTGTGGGAATCATAGGAGAGTATATCGCCATTATCTTCACAGAGCTGAAGGACAGGCCGATCTACATTGTGAAGGAGACAGCCAATATAGAGGAAAAATAGCAGGAGAGAAACATTTTCCGCGCTTCGCTGAAAGCCGCCGGGAGATGTTTCTCTCTTGCCGTATCAGAAGACAGGATGGGAATTTCTTAAGAACCTGCTTTAAATATGAAGATTTTTTGAATTTTTCAAAAATGGGTATAAAAACCCAGGGGGATATTATATAATACCAATTACGAACTACGAGGAGGTATGAAGAATGAGAAAAATCCTGGTTTTATTAGCCTGCGCTGCTGTTCTCAGCGGATGCGCTCCCAAGAGCAATATTGTATCCCCTGACAGCACAGAGGGGACTGTGGCTGGACAGCCGGATTTTGACGCCAAGGATGATGTGGAGATCGACTGGGAACAGGCCAAGGTGGATGCGGAGGACATCTTCACCGATACGAAGGAGTATCCCTACAGCGTAGATTTCCATCTTCTGCTGCAGCCGGAGCAGAAGGAGATCATGCTAGTCTGGGTAGTGAAGGATGATCTTCCTTCTAATCAGATTGCAAAGTATTCAGAGGCTCTCGTAAAGGGCTTTAACGATATGGTAGCCACACAGGACTTCTCCATTGAGCGTTCCAGCGATACCAGCTACGGAGGACTCTGGAAGACCTACGGGCTCTCCTATGGACTGGCTCCGGAGAGTACCCAGGACGACGAGGATACCTGGTTTATCAGCGGAAGCTATCCGGCGGGAACTGATTTCAAGCTTCCGTCAGCCGAGGAGATTCAGAAGGCAGTGGACAGCGTAGAGGCGGCCGAGGCGGCTGATGCGGCTGAGACAGAGGCCCCGGAGGAGGAAGCTGAAGCTTCTGAGAATTCCGAGGAAGAACCGGCAGAGGAGAACGAGGCCGATACAGCTGAATAGGACAGGCTGTTTTCAGCAGGGAACCGTGCATTTCATTGGAGATGCGCGGTTTTTTAGTTCATAGGAAAAAGCGTCCTGTGAAATAAAGAATGCTCCGCAGGAATCGCGCTGCGGCGTTGCGGTATTGTGCTGCTGAAGCAGCCCGCCGCAGGCGGAGGACAGTTACGGCGTGATTGTACAAAAAGAAATACAAAACTGCCTGCAAGAAAGTGCTTTACAAAAACACTTTAGTATGCTACCATAGTAGCACAATAAAACAAAGAGAGACAGTTACAGTGATAGACAGGAGGAGCGGTTATGAAAAAGAGAGTATGGGCAATGGGAGCGGCAGTTGTGATGATGGGAGCGCTGACAGCATGCGCAGGCGGATCAGATTCCAAGGCAGCTTCCACGCAGGCGGAAGCAAGCAGCACAGAGACAGGAAAAGGAGCTGTTTCTGAGAGCGAAGGAGACGACAAAGAGACGAAGCAGGCGGAGGGAACGGATAAGACTTCAGAGGGCGGAACCTTTACAGTTGGCTTTGACCAGGATTTCCCGCCGATGGGCTTTGTAGGAGAGGACGGAGAATACACAGGCTTTGACCTGGAGCTGGCTCAGGAGACTGCCAAGAGGCTGGGGCTTACCTACGTGGCTCAGCCCATTGCCTGGGATGCGAAAAATATGGAGCTGGAGTCAGGAAACATTGACTGCATCTGGAACGGCTTTACCATGACGGGAAGAGAGGACGAGTACACCTGGTCTCAGCCGTATATGGAGAACAGCCAGGTGGTAGTGGTGATGGAGGACTCTGGAATTGAGACTCTGGAAGATCTGGCAGGAAAGATTGTGGAGGTTCAGGCAGATTCCTCCGCAGAGGCGGCTTTAAAGGAGATGCCTGATCTGACCTCCACCTTTGGAACGCTTCAGACGACTCCTGATTACAACACGGCTTTCATGGATCTGGAGATGGGCAGCGTGGACGCCATCGCTATGGACGTGATTGTGGCCGGATACCAGATGCAGGAGCGAGAGGGAAGCTTTAAGATTCTGGAGGAGTCTCTGGCATCAGAGGAGTACGCCATCGGCTTTAAGAAGGGAAATACAGAGCTGTGCGAAAAGGTGCAGCAGACCCTGGAGGAGATGGCGGCAGACGGAACCATGGCTGAGATTTCAGAGAAATGGTTCGGCGAGGACATTACCACAGTGGGAAAATAAGATCTGAACAGAGACAGAAATAAAGCGGCAAAAAGAACAGAAAAAACAGCAAAAACAGCAAAAATAGAACGATAACAGGACAGGGGATAAAAAGCCATGGATTTATTGCAGATTATAAAACAGCTGGCAGGAGGAATGGGAACCAGCATTGAGATTTTTACAGTGACGCTTCTGGTCTCCCTTCCTCTGGGGCTTCTTATCTCCTTTGGAAGAATGTCGAAGAACCTGGTTTTAAGGGCAGCGGTGAAATTTTATATTTCGATTATGAGGGGAACGCCCCTGATGCTTCAGCTGATGGTAGTATATTTCGGCCCCTACTATCTGTTCGGAATCCGGGTGGGCAACGGCTACCGCCTGTGGGCGGCATTTATCGGATTTGCCGTCAACTACGCCGCTTATTTCGCTGAGATTTACCGCAGCGGCATCCAGTCCATGCCGGCGGGACAGTACGAGGCGGCGAAGCTGTTAGGATACACAAAATATCAGACCTTTTTCCGCATTATCTTCCCGCAGGTGGTAAAACGGATTCTGCCGTCCATTACCAACGAGGTGATCACCCTGGTAAAGGACACGTCCCTGGCCTTCACGATCAGCGTGATGGAAATGTTCACAGTGGCCAAGGCCCTGGCTTCCTCCCAGGTGAGCATGGTTCCCTTTGTGGCGGCGGGACTGTTTTACTATATTTTTAATCTGCTGGTGGCCTCCTTTATGGAGTATGCAGAGAAGAAAATGAATTATTATCAGTAGCGGGGAGAGAACATGAGCGTATTAGAGATTAAAAATATTGAGAAGTCCTTTGTGGGCAGCCGGGTGCTGAAAGACATTTCCATTCAGGTGGAGGACGGGGAGATTGTTTCCATTATCGGTCCTTCCGGATCTGGAAAGTCCACTCTGCTGCGGTGCGCGGCCATGCTGGAGACCATGGATCGGGGCGCTGTGCTCTATGAAGGAAGAAAGGCAGTGTGGAACCAGGGGGACGGCCGCGTTCAGTATGCGGGAAAGGAGGAAATGAGGGAGATTCAGGCCATGTACGGCCTGGTGTTCCAGAATTTTAACCTGTTTCCCCACTATTCGGTGCTGAAAAACATTATGGACGCGCCCATTCACGTGCAGAAGAGAAAGAGAGAGGAGGCTGAGGCGGAAGCCAGAGAGCTGCTGGCTAAGATGGGGCTTTCTGACAAGGCGGATATGTATCCCTGCCAGCTTTCCGGAGGCCAGCAGCAGAGAGTGGCAATCGCCAGAGCCCTGGCTTTACATCCCAGGATTCTGTTCTTTGACGAGCCCACCTCAGCCCTGGATCCGGAGCTGACAAAGGAGGTTTTAAAGGTCATCCGCTCTCTGGCTGACCTGAATATCGCTATGGTCATCGTGACTCACGAGATGGCCTTTGCCAGGGAGATATCTGACCGCGTGATTTTCATGGCAGACGGAGTGATTGTGGAGGAGGGAAAGCCGGAGAAGGTCTTTTCCTCGGAAAACGAGAGAACGCGGGCGTTTATCTCCGGTATTTCCGGCTGACGAAGGCCTGGAGGAAGTCTCTAGTTGCCGCCTACGTCCAGACCGCTGTGGTAGGAGTAATTGCCCAGCTCCATGAGAAGCTTGTGGAAATCCTGTTCCTCCAGAGGGATTCCGTTGGACAGGCAGGCGTTAAAATAGTAGTATACGCTGTGCAGCTTGTTCAGCGTCAGGTGGAACAGGTCGACGAAGGAGTCTGTAGAAGCCAGCGCCTTATTCCAGGGATTGCACCAGGGCTCGTGATCCAGGTTGCAGCATTTGCGGGGATCGGAAAAGGTGTCCGTCACCAGCTTGGCGGAGGCCACCGGATGGCTGACGAACAGGGATTCCACAATCGCGATGCCGCCCTTTTTCTTGCCCGACTTATCAGCCAGAGTCCGGCATCCCACCCGCATAGCCCAGATGGAACGGTGGACCATAGCCGGAGTAATCTGGAAATTATTCCGGTAGGTGATGGGATAGTAGGCGTCGTTAATACAGCTGGCTAGAAAATGGGAGACAAACTGCATTTCCTGGCCGTTCAGGCAGATAGTGGCCGTCTGATTAAATTCGGACGGCTTCTTTTTTTTGTATTTGTACAGGAGAATGGCGTCAATATCATTTTCCAGCGCCGCATGCTTTCCGTGATGGACTGCAGACGGATTGGAGGTGTCGTACCCAATGCGGCCGTACACGTAGGGGTGGCACACATAGTCCGCAATGTAATGGTTCATAAAGCCGGCCAGATAGGCGGCGGCCTGCTCTCTCTGCTGTCTGGACTGCAGACGGGAGAGACGGTTTAAGGAGCAGCGGAAAAATTCATTGATATGGTGCTCGTGCATGTAGGAGCCTACGTTCCTGTAATCTCTGTGGCGCAGGACAGGAATATAGTAGAAAAACATATCCGGCCCCTGCAGTCCCAGCTGGTAGAGCCAGCGGTACTTGGCGATAATACGTTTCAGCTGGTTGTTGGGAAGATCATTGTAGGCCTTCATACCGAAAATATAGTGAGTGGTAAATCCTGGCATAAACACCGCCTTCTTTCTATGAAAAATTTTAAAACGATTGTACGTTGACACCAGTATAGCACAATTTTTCACAGGAGTGCAGGGGAAGAATAAGGAAATCAGGAATGTAATCAGGAATGAAAATGGAGGAACCGCGAAAGGACGTCTTTTTAAGCCTGTTTCTGTCTCAGGACGCGGTCATGGAATGGGGAAAAAGGGCATACCCTTGACTATAGGATGGAAAAGAGAGGACGGCCATTCGAAAGAGAGGGAAGAGCGATGGTGCAGTGGATTCGGGGAATCGTGTGGGGCCCCTGGCTGACAGTTTTGTTTCTGGCGGCGGGAATTTATTTTACAGTCCGTTTTCGCGGATTTCAGATCACAGGATGTTTCCAGTGGTGGAGAGAGACAGCTGGAAGCCTGCTGAAGGGCCAAAACCAGGAGAAGAAAGGCCAGTTTGCCTCCGCCTGCACGGCTCTGGCAGCCACAGTGGGGACGGGAAATATTGCAGGCGTGGCGGCCGCAGTAGCTGTGGGAGGGCCGGGAGCCGTATTCTGGATGTGGGCGTCCGCTGTCCTCGGTATGATGACCGCTTATGCGGAGGTGTATCTGGGAAGAAAATACCGGTACAAGGATAAGAATGGAAGGCCTGTCTGCGGTCCCTATGCTTACCTGGAAAAAGGGCTGGGGATGAGAGGGATGGGCCTTCTCTACGCGGCCTTCTGCGTTCTGGCCTCTCTGGGGATGGGCAGTATGGTGCAGGCCAACGCGGTGGCCCAGAGCGCGGACTTTTCAGCGTCCATTCCCCTGCCTGTCACAGGGGCAGTTCTGACCGTTCTTGTCATGGCGGTGATTTTCGGAGGAGCCGGGCGGATTTCTGCGGCCGCAGTCAGCCTGGTTCCTGTATCGGCCGCATTTTATATGGGCCTGTGTGCCGTTATTCTGCTGTTTCATGCCAAAGAGCTTCCAGGGGCGTTTCTTCTTATAGTAAAAGACGCTTTTTCAGCAGAGAGCGCGGCTGGGGGAGCTGCAGGAGTACTGACTGGGAGAGCGGTGCGGTATGGAATTTCCAGAGGCGTGTTTTCCAATGAAGCGGGGCTTGGAAGCCTGGCGGTTCTCCACGGGGAGGCCGAGGCGCCGGAGGAGTTTGAAAGGTCTGGGAATCCGTTTGCCAGGGAACAGGGGATGTGGGCTGTCTTTGAAGTATTTTTTGATACGATTGTCAGCTGTACTATGACGGCGCTGGTGCTTTTGTGCGTGGGAGGAAGCCGGACTCCGGCAAACGTGGGACAGGGGGAGACGATGGCAGGAAGCGCCTGGGTGGCATCCTGTTTTTCCTCCTGCTTTGGAGAGCTTGGAGGAGGGCTTGTATCCCTGGCCATGAGCCTCTTTGCCTTTGCCACCATCATCGCCTGGTTCTATCTGGGAAGCCAGGCGCTCAGCTATCTGATGGAGGGAAAGCCGTGGAAAAAAAGCGTTCAGCTGTGCTACGGCTTTTTCTATCTGAACGCAGTCTTTTTCGGGTGCGTGGCCAGGCTCACCCTGGTGTGGGATTTGTCGGATATCTTTAACGGGCTGATGGCTGTCCCCAACCTGATCGGCCTGTTTCTTCTGCGCCGCCAGGTGGAGAAGCCGTGGGAGGGGAAGAGGTAAGGGGGAAACTGCCGGAAACAGATGGGCCAGGGAAAAATTTTCTTGTTCCACTTGAAGTCACCGAAAACAGATGCGCCAGGAAAAATTTTCTTGTTCCACTTTAAAGTCACCGAAAATTTTTCCTGGCGCATAGGGGGGAAGTAATACGGAAGGGGTTTCAGGTTGGCTGCACTAGATATGTAAGCCTCAGCAGTAATTATTAACTGCAATGTGACACTGCTTAGGCCAATGCTCATGTGCGGTAAAGTAGCATACAACAATTTGATAGACAGTAGTCCCTTACTATTCCTAAAGTTAAAAGAAAATAAATAGATTTTTTTAAGACTGTATGATAAAATGTGATAACAAGCAAATCGACAAATATAGATTGGATAAAGGAGAAGAATGCTATGAAAAAAGTAATTTACTTGTTCGTGTTATGCATGGTGTTGGGGTTAGCTGGATGTGGACAATCTCAGGAAAATAAAGAACCAGTATCTGAAAATGCTTCAGTACAAACAGAAAATAAAGAACCATCATCTGAAAATACTTCAGCACAAATAGAAAATAAAGAACCAGCGTCTGAAAGTACTTCAGCACAAGCAGAAGATAAAAATGTTAGTGATACAGTGTCAAACGAGCATTTAACCAATAATGATACTGCGAATTTTCAAATGCCAGAAGAAGGCTATTATAGTAATGATTATGATGAAATTCTAAGAATTAAAAAGGAAGATGACGGAACATATAATATCATTGAGTACAGTATTACCCATTTACTTTATGTTGAAAATGCGACTGGAATTTATAATTCTGAGACGGGAATTCTTGAGTTTAGCGGTAAAGACGACAGCGGAAATGATATAAAAGCAGAAATTGAAAATAAGGGGGATTATCTGGAAGTCACTGTAACTCAAAGCAGCCATGAAGATATTATCGGAACGAAGCAGGAATTTTTTCAAGCAAACGAGTAAGAACAAATAGGCTACAAATTTACTTTTAACACATCGAATCAACTTGACCAGAATTTATAACTAAATACCCGTCACATCGTAGTGACGCATGAAGCAGTAAATCCAAAAAAGATTTGCTGCTTTTTTTGCGCCCATTTTTGGCAAATTTCCAAATGTTCCGTATTAGACAGTGAAGCTAAAAAAGATTGCCGTTTTTTTCATACAGCGGGCAAAACACAGCTTCCGAAACGCCTTATTGTCGGGAAAGACCGAACCGCCGGAAAAGTTCTTGCCGGAAAGTCCGTCTATTCTGCTCTTTTGTGGTTTGTAGGGAGTAAGGGGGAGAATGCCAGCCCGCAGCCTTTTATGAAAAAAGCTGGTTATAGATTTCCCGAAAAAGTGGCAGTAGCAAGTGAGGGCAATCCGGCAGCCTTTTATAAAAAAGTTGGTTGCGATTTTTTGAAAAAGTGGCAGTAGGAAGTGAACGGCAGTTTGGCAGTTTCTTAGAGCAAGATTCTACCGCAGTACCAAAATTCGCTTTTCGCTCATTTTGCCCATGCGGGAATCTTGTTGGGGAGTGCCTTTCCCAAACCCTGCTTATCCCCTGCGGGGGAACAAAAACAGCGTGAAGCTACCTAAAATATTTTGCAAATATTTCAATACCCCCACCCTGTTTTTGCCGATTTTTGAACTGAAATATGAGGGGATATTTTTTCAAATTCTTTCAAAAACAGTTCCGCTTCACACCCTGTTTTTCTCCTATTAGTGAGAGGACAC